>Ga0206890_1045_pt1 | contig 36379 bp, 30 predicted proteins | sample Alteio_BWOrgHeat_58_FD_152960 | JGI IMG/M metagenome (GOLD analysis project Ga0206890, IMG submission 152960) | Enriched cells from forest soil in Barre Woods Harvard Forest LTER site, Petersham, Massachusetts, United States - Alteio_BWOrgHeat_Nextera6 ... | reverse complement strand
CGATCATACTCTTCGCATTTTACTTCAGGTAAGGTCGCATCTCTTTGACCGAAGGGACGATGTAGTGGGTAAATGCTGCATAGATATCCCTTGCTCTATCGTTTCGATTATAATTTCCCCCTGTAAAAACAAGTAATATATCCATGTCCCTCCAAAGAACGATGGCCTGCCCGCCTAGGCCCATGGCGAAAGGAAGATCAGTTTTGTATCGGGGTAGTGTAAGCGGATCTGTCCAAAATTGAAAACCATAACCCCTGACTATTTTGGGGCTTTCCAATGGCCTGAGCACCTGGGTACTTAGTGATTGTTTCACCCAATCAGTATCTAAGACCTGAGTGTTACCCCATTTGCCATCATTCATATACAAAAGCCCGAATTTGGCCAAATCCCGCGACCTTAACCGAAGTCCCCATGCAGCAGCAGTCATATCCTTATCCTTTAACATGGGTTCCCATGTATATTTTTTGATGCCCAAAGGTGCAAACAAATACTTCCTGGCAAACTGATCCAGTCTTTCGCCGGTAGCCTTCCTTAATATCTCTCCTAAAAGCGTAGCACTGGCGCCGCTATAATTCCAGGTTGTACCCGGAACGGAGGTCAGCTTACGGCTTAATATAAATTGGACCGGGTCGTCGCTTTCGTCCATTTGTATTTCGCTGTTTTTAGGATCGAGGTAGGGAGTGTTTTCATCCCATTTTAAGCCACTGGTCATGGTTAACAGGTGCCGGATCGTTATTTTTCTTTTAGCCGGGTCGAAATATTTTGCATATTCCGTGAAGTATGAATATATAGGCTCATCAATGCTTTTGATAAAGCCTTGTTTTATAGCAATGCCGATACAGGCAGAGGTGAAGCTTTTTGAAATGCTCCTGCAATCGTGCAGATCATCGATCGTGTGGTTAACGTAACCCGCAGGCCCTTTACCTACTATTTCATCTTCGCCTGCAAAATAATTTTCGTAAATGAGTTTGCCATGCCTGAGGATGAGCATGCTGTGGATATTTGGATACGTGTTAGCCAATATAAGTTTAGTAAGCGCTACAACCTTACCGGTGTCCATCCCGTTGTTATACATGGCATCTACAAGCAGCCCTTCGGAAAGCTGTTTGGGTTTTACATACGAATATGCTGTGGAACGGTAATGTTAATGGCAACTCAGCAAAACAGAAGATGCCAGTACGAATGCTAAAAAAACGCCTGTTGCTTTTGCCATTTATTTTTTTCGTTTAAAGCGGGCCCCGGAGTTCACCACCGGGTTAAGTGGCGACTTTTTATGTGGGCAAAGAAAATGCCAAAGTGGCAAACTATTGCATATCAATTATTTATGTGCAAGAAAAATTTGACATGGTCGAAATTGATACACCGATTGTTCAATTTTGATGCATTTTAAAAAGGGCAAATAGCTTTACAACATTTCAACCTTACAACTTTCCCTATCTTTGCCCAATGGCTGGCATCTATATCCATATCCCTTTCTGTAAACAAGCATGCCATTATTGCGATTTCCACTTTAGCACCTCGTTAACTTATAAGACTGAATTGTTGCAAGCTCTTTTGAAGGAAATTGAGCTCCAAAAGACTTTTTTGAATGGCGAAACCATCGAAACCATCTATTTTGGCGGAGGCACACCATCGTTACTTACAAGCGATGAAGTTAATTTATTGATCGATAAAATAACCAGTTTACACACCGTATCCTCCAACGCAGAGATCACACTTGAGGCCAACCCCGATGACCTCACTATTGAAAAGCTTAAAGCATTAAGGCAAACCGCCATCAACCGTTTTAGCATCGGCATCCAATCGTTTTTTGATGATGATTTAATGTGGATGAACCGTGTGCACCGGGCAAATGAAGCCGAAACATCAGTAAAAAGAGCCCAGGACATTGGGTTTGAAAATATTACGGTCGACCTGATCTACGGTTATCCCATGCTCACCACGCAAAAATGGAAGCATAACCTGGACAAGGTGTTTGAATTGCAGGTTCCCCACGTGTCGGCCTATTCTATGACCGTCGAACCAAAAACTGCCCTGGCATCATTTATCAAAACAAAAAAACAGCCGCCGATGAATGATGAACAAAGCGCAGAACAGTTTTCACAATTAATGGAAACTATGGAATCTAATGGCTTTGAGCATTACGAAATATCAAATTTCTGTCTGCCAGGCCATTATTCAAGGCACAACACCAATTACTGGAAAGGTGTAAAATATCTTGGCATTGGTCCGTCTGCACATTCTTTTAATGGCGAAACCCGTCGGTGGAATATAGCAAACAATTCAAAATATATCCAGGATATTACCCAAAATAACATACCTGCCGAAATTGAAGTTTTAACAGAAAACAACCGCCTAAACGAATACATCATGACCTCGTTGCGAACGATGTGGGGCATCGATCTTAATAAACTAAACCTCATTGCAAAAGGCGCATCTGATCAGTTATTAAAAGAAGCCCCGGAGTTTTTCGATAAGGAATGGATAAAGCAAAAAGATCAAATAATTTACCTCACCCAAACCGGTAAATTGTATGCTGACCATATCGCATCGGGCTTGTTTTTCTGATACAGATTTCAATAAATTAGCTGTAAATCTGCGTTTTACGAGTGGGTGACAAATACGTATAAATCAGATATTTGGATTGAAAAAGCTTACAACCTGTAGCTATTAGAAATATTCGCACCAATAAAACTGGCCGCGGTGGGCTGCCGTATCTTCTCCCAAATAACTCACCCATTAAAATGAAGAAATTAATTATCGCGGCCATTGCCTTAGTAGCTATCGCAGTTGCCCCAAAAACTTATGCTCAAACAAAGATGGTAGGCGGAGCAGCCATGTATCCTACCAAAAACATTGTTGAAAATGCCGTTAATTCAAAAGATCACACCACATTGGTTGCAGCAGTAAAGGCAGCAGGTTTGGTTGAAACTTTGGAATCAGCCGGTCCATTCACCGTATTTGCACCAACAAATGAAGCTTTTGATAAATTGCCTGCCGGTACAGTTGATAACCTGGTAAAACCTGAAAATAAGGCAACTTTAACCAAAATTTTAACCTATCATGTTGTAGCCGGAAGATTAAGCGCTGCTGACCTGTGGGCTAAAGTAAAAGAAGGCAACGGCAAGGCTACTTTAACAACAGTACAAGGTGGTACCTTAACCGCAATGGTAAAAGGTAAAAAATTATACCTTGTTGACGAAAAAGGCGGCCAATCATGGATCACTATTGCTGATGTAAACCAGAGTAATGGGGTCATACATGTAGTAAATACTGTACTGATGCCCAATTAATCAGTTGGCCGTTAGTAGTAGGCCGTGTGCCGTTAACATCTTAATAAAAAGCCCACTGCAAACTGAGAACTACAAACTAAAGAAGCCCCGTGCGCAAGCCCCGGGGCTTCTTTTTGTCAGTAAAATTTCAAAAAAACAAAACAATAGCTCTGTTTTTTGAATTGGACTTATTTTTGCACGTTAATTTAATGTGAAGATGAGTTTAAAACTTGCCCCTATTGACATAGTTGACAGAATAACAAAAGAGGATTTTATTGCCAACTATCTTAACCCGCGCAAACCACTGGTAATACGTAAAGCTACCGAAACATGGCCCGCGTTGCAAAAGTGGACCTTTGATTACTTAAAGGAAATTGTGGGCGATAAAACCGTTCCGCTTTATGACAGTTCAAAGGCCGACCCCTCAAAACCCATCAACGCTGCGGCTGCCGAAATGAAATTTGGCGACTATATCGACCTGATACAAAGGGAGCCGACCGATCTTCGCATATTTTTATTCGACCCGATCAAGTATGCGCCACAATTGCTGGATGATTATCGCTCACCTACCGACCTGATGGGTGGTTTCCTGGATAAATATCCCAATATGTTTTTTGGTGGCAAAGGCTCAGTTACCTTTTTGCATTTTGATATTGATCTGGCTCATATTTTCCATACCCATTTCAACGGCCGCAAACATGTGATACTTTTTGATTATAAATGGAAGGAGCGTCTTTACTGTATCCCCTTCGCTACTTATGCGTTAGAGGACTATGATATCGAAAACCCCGATTTTAAAAAATTTCCCGCTCTTAATGGAATTGAAGGACAAGAAGCTTTCCTTGAACACGGTGATACACTCTTTATGCCTACAGGTTACTGGCACTGGATGAAGTATCTCGATGGCTCCTTTTCTATCTCATTGCGTGCCTGGGATAAGTCGTGGGCCATAAAGGCCAAAAGCTTGTATAATCTCACCATTCAGCGCAAATTTGATAATGTGATGAAAAACAATTTCAGGCAAAAATATATGGGCTGGAAGGAAGAATTGGCCATTGATCGCGCGGAGAGAGCACTCGCTAAGGGCATGCCTAAGTAAAACATTAACCATTAAATAACAATAATATCAGGTATAGTTAATTGGAAATCTTACCTTAGCAAAATGGTAAATACCATAATTACAGCCGGAAAGTACCGCTTAAAAGATGGATGCCATTTTATAAGATATGAGTTTTATCCTCCGTCCTATTGATACTGTAGATACGATAGATCAAGCAGATTTCGCACAGAATTATTTAAAGCCGCGCCGCCCGTTAGTGATCAAAGGATTAACAAAAAACTGGCCCGCCAGGGAAAAGTGGACACCAGAATACTTAAAGGAGGTGGTAGGCAATAAGGTGGTCCCGCTTTACGACAATTCAAAGGCCGACCCGTCAAAGCCGATCAACTCAGCCGCCGCCGAAATGCCCTTTGATGAGTATATCGATCTTATCAAATCAAAACCTACCGAGCTTCGTATTTTCTTCTTTAATATTTTTAAGCAGGCGCCTCAGTTACTCAATGATATTGTTTTGCCAAAAGACCTAATGGGTGGTTTTATTGAAAGCATGCCGGCCATGTTTTTCGGAGGATCAAACTCGGTTACTTTTTTGCATTACGATATCGATCTGCCACATATCTTTCATACCCATTTCGGTGGTCGCAAGCATGTGATCCTCTTCGAAAATAAATGGAAACGCCGTTTATATTGCCTGCCAAACGCCACTTATGCACTGGAAGATTATGATGTATCAAACCCTGATACCAAAAAATTCCCCGCATTGGAAGGAGTGGAAGGGACAGAGGTTTTCCTTGAGCATGGCGATACCCTGTTTATGCCGACAGGCTACTGGCATTGGATGAAATACATCGATGGCTCTTACTCTTTAAGCCTGAGGGCATGGGATGCCTCGTTAACCCGCAAGGCGGCAAGTTTATATAACCTGGCCATGAAAGGTGGTTTAGATAGCCTCCTGAAAATGGCTTTCAAAGGTGATTATGCCCGCTACCGTGAAAAAGTAGCTGTTAAATGGGCCGAAAGGGCCTTAGCAGCCGGAAAACCTTTATAATCAAAGGTGTATTTCTCGATTTTAACCCGCAAAAACTGTCCATTTTTGTAGGCGTTCCATTTAGAGAGTGGAACATTTGGAACATCCGGAACGATGTGGAACACCCGCAATAGTTAAAAAATTAACTTTAACGAGGAGTGAAAAGCATTTTGAAAAGCAGAACCTGGATATTTCGGTTGTGGCGGTCCCGCTATGCTATCGGGTTTAGTTTACGCGGGACAGTGCAAGGGTGGGTCTGAGATTGTGTCTAGGAAAAGCCTTAAATCTTTCGACTTTAGGCTTCTAACTTTCAGTGTTCTCAATAAGAGTAAAATTCCAACAGTTTTTTGTATATATATAAATCATTTTGCTATTTTTGTTATAGGATACGTTAAACTTTAAAGAGTTTTCAAGACAATAAAGGGAACCCAATGGCCTTGTCATTGCGACATGTAAGCCCGGCGGCCACCTTTCATGTTACTAGTAATATTTCTCTTTATTCTTAACGAATTTCAAAAAATGTCGAAAAAGATTCCCTCTAATGATATTTTTACTGGTCGGATTTAGTTTGTTTTTATAAATCTGATTAGGGTGTATAATTTTATGGCCAGGATCAAGATGATCAATTAATACAGCCACAATTACTCCGAAAACCAAAATACGTTGTCTAACTTTTTTATCATTTGTCGAGTTAAGCTTGTCTTCGATTTTTTTCGCCCACTTGTATATTTCCGATTCGGTGTCATCATAGTTTTTGATAAACTGATTCAGGTTCATTACACGAAAAGCCGGCGTCGCACCTTCGATGAGTATTTCACCTATTACGCGTTGCAAGGAACGATCAAGTATTCGGAAGTGCCTAGATTCAATAGTTTCAATAAAATTGATCAGTTGTCTTCCTTTTTTTATCTGAGTAAGTGAAGTATATTGACTTTTCAATCGGATATATTCCAATTGGGCCCAAAATTGCGCAAAAAGATAAATGATGTATTTCTTATTATGGTCATTATCCTCGGCATATGCCTGTGTGGGATTAATAAAGGCTGCAAAATCCTCCTTTGATAAAGAATATATTTTTCCATAGAGTTCATCCGCAGCTTTTAATATAGGATCAAGGCTACTATAAAATGCTATTCGCCCCTCCCGGTAATTTTTGAACCATTGATTGATAGATGGGTAGAAGAATTTGATTCCTTCCCACAGTGCTCCCCCTGTAATAAGTACAGCTATTGGTTTTAACCAATTTAATATAGCGTCTATAGTGTTAATGATATACTATTTTAATTTAAATACTGATTAATCAGCCGCCATTTCCTCTTGTTGTTGTCCAATGGGCCAAGTTGTCAAGTTATTTAGGTTTCGTTCCAATTCCCCTAAAATTGAATCGCTATATCGAGTAATTCTCCCCGGAATAACTTCAATATTTTTTGCATGCTTGTTTAGAGATTCTAATTCATTGCTAAGGTAAATATAGTTATGTCCGTTATTAGCGCATTGACTTAATTGAATAGAAGTTGCGAATGTCATTTCAAATTTCGACTTCAAATGATCACAAAGGCCTCTGCTTTTGTTATCTTTTACTGGTAATACTATGTTGATAAACTCGCCTTCAACCAGTGAGTTTTTTTTAAAATTCATATGAGTAGTCTGATAGCAAATGCCATCTATATCTTCTTTTTCTCTTACCCACTGCAGCAACAATTGTGGAATAATGTATTCAGGCTTGAAAGTATCTTCATAATTACGAACTTTAACCGAACATGCCATTACCAAAGGCCAGATCATCAAATAATTATATAGATCGTCAGGATGGACGTTATCAAATTTTGGTGGTGCTAAATCAATAATATTAAGACGGTTAGTCGTTCTCAAGCGAACTGCTTGAAATTCATTAATGTTTGGTCGATTCAATTCCTCCCAACAAAGGTACACTGACGATCCAAGATAAAGTGATGGAAATCCTGGTATACTAAATCGTTGCGTTTTAACCAAACCGCGCTTTTCAAAAGGAATATGAAAAAAGCTATTGATCTCGATTGGAAAATTTTCTTTGTGTAATCTTATCCGATAAAAGTTTTCATCTGAGAAATAAGTCCTCACGTTCAAGACATCGTTAAAATTCTTAAGATTACTGATCATGCCTTCAGATAAATTTCTAAAGGCCTCTGATGGCTTACCATTATAATAAGCATCAAGTGTTGCTTTTATTTGATCCGACAGATGACGCTGCCTATTACAGATTCTTTCGATTGGATAATGCGATACATCATCAAAATGTGTTTGTTGTTCATTTAGTTCTGTTAGCTTTAAATTAAAGGAATCCAATTGCTTGAAAATGAATTGCTTAAAATCTTGCTTTGGAGGTTGGATAATTGGCAATAAAAAAAGTTCATTGCTCAAAAACTCTGTAATTTTCATATGATAAGTTAGGTTAAGGTATTTCAGCTTATGATCGAGGTTTTACCGCGCCACCAATTTACAAAAATACACTAACAAAAATGTCTCAAATCTTTTGACTTTGTAGCGGGAGCAAAATTGGAACCTGCGCACTTTTATTCTCCGACCTGCCAGGCGTCCTCCGCTTGACTGAAAATAAATTTGAGCGTCCACTGAAAGAAAATAGACCGTCTCGTCCCCTACTTCTTCCCCTTCAACCCTTCCATTTTTCTCCGGGTATCCGCAGTTTCATGCAGACTTAACGATTTCGCATAAGCATCTATAGCTTTCTGTTTATCGCCGGTATCGTTATAATAATCACCCAGGCTATCATAAGCATTAGCGTCATTAGGATAATTGTCTACATTCCTTTTGAAAAACTTGTAAGCCACAGTCATCTTGTGCATGGCCATGCAATCATACCCCATTTCGTTGATCAGGTCCTCCGTCGGCGATGCCTTATAACCCAACCTTTCAGAAACAAGTTTAAAATGCGCCTCCATTACCGAATCCTCATCCAGCTCAGGGTGCCCGACAAACTGGACCGTACCGAAATGGTAATAGTCAAACAGATAATGCAGCGCATCATATTCGGCTGCCAGCTCAACCGTGCCGTGGCGTTCAGTAGGGTAAAATTTATAGGCCCAACGTAAACCCTTCGGTTTCTGATCCTTTAAATAGTGCACAAAAGGCAATACAGCCTGCGTCACCAGCGACATACCGCTTTTATCATTTTGAACCGTATTGGTATCTAAACCTGCCGGGATATTGTTCGCGATAGCAACAAAAAGCGATTTATTTTTGAGATCAAGTTTTGGCAATCCGGCTTCCTGCTTTTTAATCCATTGCTGGCCATCCCACCAAAGACTTGGGTCGATGGCGATATAAGCATTGAACAACGTGTTGTGATTAAAAAAGGCGTTCATCACCGTAAGCCCACCCAAGGAATGCCCGCTCAAAACCCGGTATGGTGCCGTTGGATAATGCGAATCGATATATGGCATCAATTCCTTTTCAATAAAATCCATAAAATGTTCGCCACCGCCGGACCCACCTTGTGTACTCACAACTGTCGGCGTAAGATCGCGCTCACGCACCGTATTGGTGATCCCCACAATGATCAAATCCGGCAATACCCCGCTCAATTGCTCATCAATGGCAACAGCCGACTGGAAATGATCCTCACCATCCAATATGTACAAGACAGGATAGCGCTGATCTTTATCCCCATGAGGCACATGTACCAAAACGACCCGCTTTTCATTAAGTATTTTTGAATAAACAATATCGGTTGTGCCGATCACGATCCGGTTGTCCTTTTGGGCATAGGCTGATAAGCAGCTAAAAAATAAAATTAAAGCTATAAGGGGTTTCATATTTTTTTAATAAGTGGTTACGGTTTTCCCGTCCGGCTTTACCTGCTGGTGCGGGGCATCTAAAAATACGGCCAGTAGTTCATCTCCCACCTTGGTATTTAACAATGGCGCATGGGTTTTATCCGTAAAAAGCAAACGCTGACTGTTGGGCATGTAATGGTGTATCAGGTCATTATAATAAGTCCCGCACCAGGGGTCGGTATCACCCGCGCTTAATAATACAGGGATATTTGAATAAACGATAGTTTTTGCCGCCTTGCTAACCGGCTTTACTTTCCAGCAATCGCATATCGGGTGATCCACATTATTAAAACGATAATGAGCCATATAAGGGAATACATCGTTTTGCTTGTCGATCACCGCCTGGTCGGCATAGGCTATCTGCTCCGAACAATAAACTGAATAACGCATAGCCAGGGCCCCGCCGCCATTACTATCAAATAAGCCGTCAAACCTTGGCTTCAAATACGCCTGGTGCTTACCTGATATCAAATCATTGATCATATGTGGCACATTTTTCAGATCCCTGTTACTTGAAAGCCCATCCGTTAAAATATCCAATAGATCATTGCTCGTATATTTTATGCTGATAGAGTCCGTTTTGCCTTTTTCAAGATATTTCAGGTAAAAGCTTTTGCCATTTATCGATGTAAAATACTGCTGAAAGCGTTCCTTTAGGTGGCCGTACAATGCCTTATCTGTCGAATCCCGTTCACAATTGCCGAAGACTTTATTAAACGCCTCATTTATGGTGAACATAGCATCCTCCTCATAATTAACATAACCCGGAAGTGCCGAATCCAGGGTCACTGAACGGATATGCTGCGGATAGTTGCGCATCACGGTCATCATCAATCCGCCGCTGTACGAAATGCCTACCAGGTTTATTGAATCGATGTTGAGTGCGCTGCGCAGGTCTTCAATATCAGCCGCGCTTTCTTCCGAATTATAGGCTGAAAGATCTATACCCTGGTCTACCAGCTTCTTACGACAAACTTTGGTGGCCTCCAAAACCAAGCTGTCTTTTGGAAGGTTTTTCCGGTAAGCCTCTTTTATCGCCTCGTTAACCTCGTCACATTTAAGGCAGGGTAATGCATACTGGGTTCCGCGCTGCTCAAAAGCAATATAATCCCTGTTTTTGAAAAATTGACGCTGGTGAATAAACCTCACTCCTCCCAGCGAACTGCCGCCCGGGCCGCCGGTCGTGTATAAAACCGGGTCTTTATGTTTATTGGGATTATTGCTCTCCACATAAATAAAAGGCAGTTTAATAGTTTTGCCATTGGGTTTATTCCGATTTTCAGGAACAATAAGATATGCGCATTGGGTTTTCAAACCGCTGTCCGCCTTAAATGCACAGGCACAGGGTTCTATTTTAGGCGTATATCCTTTATTTTGAGCGTAGGATACAGGCAAAATAAACGGTAACGCTATAATTAGTAATAAATATTTTCTCATGGCTCATTTTTCCATCAAAGTAAAGGCATTCCCCAAAAGATATTTAGTAAAAAACGGACAATTTATAAGCCTCACCTAATCCCCTTATCCCAATATATGTTTTTAGCCCCTCTCTACCAGAGAGGGGTTGGGGTGAGGCTGCTCCGCAATCTCTTCCCCGTAAAGCACACCACATCCTTATAAAAATGGCTCATATCATAATATCCGTGATCATACGGCACAAAATCAGGGTTGTTTACATAGGCCGTTAAAGCAGTTCGCGTACGCAAAATAGAAAAGTAATTTTTAGGCGATATCCCCACCACCCGGTTAAAATACCGGTTTATTGTTTTCGAGGTGCTAAACATTCGCTCCGCCAGGTCATTATTGCTCAGCTGCATATCGCCCGCGATATAATTGGCTATGGTATCCCTCACAAATTGCAGGTAATGGTCTTTGCAATGTGTTTGCCTGAATGCATTTAATAAAAATTGCTGCATCAGCTCGCAGCGCTCGTTAAAGGTTATGGGCTGTTTGATCTGTTGAATAAACTTTGCAGACAATACAGCATTCAGGTCAATCACCTTGTCAACACATTTTAACTGGCTGATACCTAAAACCGCTTCCAAACCGCCGGGGTAAAACTTCACCGTAAAAATGTTATCCGATGGTGTATTATAACGCTCAACGATAGAATTACGCAGGATCAGGATATCCTGGTCGGCGCCGATCAGATACTGCTGGCTCCCTATGGTAATAAAATAAGGTTCACCAAGGTTGATATAAAAAGTAGGCGTCCAGCTCGGAAACATTTTTACCGAGAAATTCTCGCCTGCAACATACCTTTTGGTGGCCTCTATAGATGACTCTGAGAAGAATTCAATATGATCTGCCAGCTCTGGACAAGCACTGCTAAAGGTATAAATTTTGCGAATGTTATCGAATATCTCTACCATTGAAAATAAGACGCTAAATAGAGTTCATTAGTTACAACTGATTATCCTTCTCATCAATAACAAGAAGTTTACAATCCTCTTTTTTAAAAATCATTACCTTTAAACATCTCCTGTAAAATTATAAACCATAATTCGACCAGCTAAATATGGCATCCTCCATCAACCGTCGTAAGTTTTTAAAGAACACGGGCCTGCTTGCCACCAGTGTTTTTGCAGCGCGCATCTCTGCTCATGCCTTTCCTTATCTCAATAGATGGGATCCTGAATTGCCAAAAAAACTCAACCCGGCCTGGATAAAATCCCTTTATGAACGCAGCACGGTGACCACCTATCTCAAAAGTAAAAACGAGCTGCAATATATCGGCATGCCCGTGGGCGGTATCAATTGCGGCACGGTGTATTTGGGCGGGGATGGCCGCTTATGGCTCTGGGATATTTTTAACCGCAACCAGGAAGGGGTTGAGCCCAAGGAAGTAATGTGGGGACCGTACAACAAAAACCCGCGCGGCATTATCTCGCGAGACGGCGCCTGCTATGTAGAACCTTCAAAAAATATCAGGCCATTGCAGCAGGACTTTGCTGTTTTGCTGGAATGGGATGGCAAACAGCTTATCAAAAAACTGGAAGAGGGCGACTGGAGCGAGATTGCTTTCGAGGCCACATATCCCATGGCAACCATCCGCTATACCGATCCTGCTGTACCCATAACCATCAGCCTGGAGTCATATTCACCATTCATTGCTTTGGACGAGCATAACTCGGGCTTGCCTGCAACTATTTTTTCTTTTCATGTCGATAACACTTCTTCGTCCGAAGTGAGAGTTACCCTCCTTGGTTGGCTGGAGAACAAGGCCTGCATTTACACTGCCGATCCATCCCTGCACGAACGTATAAATACCGTTTTACCGGCAAAAGAGATAAGCATGATACAAGGCTCGATTGCTGTACTCAAACATGCTATGGATGATACTTTAAATCAGAAACATGATTTTGGCACTTTTGCTATTTCAGCTTATAACAATAAGGCGATTACCAATACCAACCTTTTGTTCCCGCTTAATGCGAATAGTTTTACAAATCCAGGCGACCCGGTAACCAAAGTATTCCCAGATGTGCCCATGCTGGCATCTGTAGCAGATCAGCGTAAGTTAGCTGCTGGCGCGAAAGAAAATTTTCACTTTGCCCTTAGCTGGCATTTCGCCAACCTCGAATTAAAAGGTGTGCAGGAAGGCAAAGGCCGTTATTATCAAAATCAATTTAAGGATGCATCCGAAGTGATTACCTATATCCATTCAAATTTTGACAAGCTTAGTGCTCAAACCAAACTCTGGAAAGAAACCTGGTACGATTCTACCCTGCCCTGGTGGTTTATGGAGCGCACCTTTCAGAATATATCAACCCTGGCAACTACCACCTGCCATCGCCTGCCGAACGGCCGTTTTTGGGCATGGGAAGGCGTTGGCTCGTGTCCGGGCAATTGCACTCACGTTTGGCAGTACGCCCAGGCATCCGGCAGGATATTCCCCGCATTGGAACGTGATACCCGTGAGCGTGTCGACCTCGGCCTCGCCCAGCAACCCGATGGCGGCATCTGGTTCCGGGCAGAACTACAGAAAAGGCCGGCTATCGACGGCCAGGCAGGTACGGTTCTGCGCTTTTACCGCGAACACCAGATGAGTAAGGATAGCCAGTTCCTGCAACGCAACTGGCCGAATATTAAACTTGCTACCCAATTTATTATAGCGCAGGATAAGAATGGCGACGGTATGGAGGACACGCCTATGGAAAATACATTGGATGCGATGTGGGCAGGAGAAATTGCCTGGATCGTAGGGCTATGTATCGCAGGTGTACGCGCCGGACAAGCTATGGCTGAAGAAATGAACGATGCCGCCTTTGCCGCCACTTGCAAAACCTATGTCGAAAAGGGCCGCCGGAACATGGAAGAGAAATTATTCAATGGCGAATACTTTATACATCGCCCTGATCCTGTGGTTGGTCGTAAGAAATTAGGCTCCTACAACACCTCCCATATCGACCAGGTTTTTGGGCAAAGCTGGGCTTTCCAGGTGGGCTTGGGGCGGGTATTGGATCGGCAAAAAACATTAAGTGCCTTAAAGTCGCTCTGGAAATACAATTTTACTACCGATGTAGGTCCTTATATCGATGAGCACCGCGGCGGTCGCCCGTACGCCGTTCCGGGCGAAGGCGGTATGATCATGAACACCAACCCCAAAAACGAACCCAAACCCTATGGTGAGGAAGTAACCTGGCAGGAAGGCTATTTTAATGAATGCATGACCGGCTTTGAACACCAGGTAGCCGCCCACATGATGGCCGAAGGCATGATCGACGAATCACTGATCATGACCCGCACCATCCACGACCGCTACCACGCCGCCAAACGAAACCCCTTCAACGAGATCGAATGCAGCGACCATTATGCCCGCGCCATGGCATCGTACGGCACATTCATTACCGCCTGCGGTTTCGAGTATCACGGCCCGAAACAATACCTGCGCTTCGCCCCAAAACTTAGTCCGGATGATTTCAAAGCACCATTTACTGCTGCTGATGGATGGGGAAGTTATTCGCAGAAAAGGGATGGCCAGAGTTTTACTGCGCAATTAGGGGTAAAATATGGGCAGCTACGGTTAAAAGAATTAGGCGTCGATCTTCAAAGTGGACATAAGCCCGGAAAATTAACTGCAAGTCTGAACGGTCAAAAGTTAGATTGCCATTTTATTCATGGAGATTCGCCGAAAATTGTATTTGTGGATTCCCTAAATATCAAGGCAGGGCAATCATTGATACTGCATCTAAGTTAGCCGATAGCGATGGGTTTGAAACCCATCGCTATTGTATCACCACCGTTTGACCGACAATATGGTTGATACTTTCTTTTGTAAATTCAACTATTAGTCCTATTGAAGATATTCCTTTTCCGTGGTTAACTGCTTCAATTGATTTAATCTTTAAAATCGACCCATCATTGAGTTCGATAAGCATATTTTGATCAATTATTCCCTCTATCAGTTCACCTGCTAATACCTGCCCCCTGTTAGTTACCCGGAATATTGTATTAATCTTAAATTTTGCCATCTCCAATCTAACTCGTATGGTCACAAACTATCTTCCACTCCCCATTTATCTTCCTGAACCATAAGGTAAAATATCCGCCCGGCGCATCTTTCTCACGCTTCAAATTCCATCCACCCAAAACAAAGGCGTTGTCAGCATCGAGCACTTTTACCTGTAGTATAGTAAATGTAAGCTGTCCCATAGCAGCTTTATCCGGGTAGGATTTCTTATATCGCTCCAATGTATTTTGCCAGCCGTAAACCGGCGCAGTTTTGCCAACAAATACCAGCGAATCCGATTTCCAGTATCCCTGCATATAGCCCTCAACATCGCCCCGGTTCCAGGCTTGGCGCTGGGTTTCTATTACTTTTAAAACGGCTTCTTTATCCTGTGCGTGAGAGAAACAGGCGCAAAAGATCAGGAGGCATAACAATATCGTTCTTTTCATATTTGAAAGTTAAACAAAATATGAATAAAAAGCTTTTAGCTTTGTGCCTGTCTGCCGCAGGCAGGCTCTACCCTTCAGCAACTATGAAAACAATACTATCCTTCGGTGAAGTTTTATGGGACACCTTTCCAGACGGCAAAAAGGCCGGCGGTGCACCAATGAATGTAGCGCTGCACCTGGTGCAGCAAAATGTCAAATCAAGTTTGGCCAGCCGGGTTGGTGAGGACCCCTCAGGCGATGAACTGGTTGAATTTTTAAAACGTAGTGACCTGTTTTCGGAACTGATACAACGGGATGAGCTACTGCCAACCTGCGAGGTCACCATTGCCCTCGACGAAAACCAGCAAGCTACCTACACTTTCCCCGAACCTGTTTCGTGGGATAATATCCAGCCAGATTCTTCGCTAACCAATGCTATTGTTGATGCTTCGGCAGTCATATTTGGCAGTTTGGCCTGCCGGGAAGAAACTACAAGGCACACCTTATTGAATTTATTGCACGAAACTAAGGCCCTGAAAATATTTGATGTAAACCTCCGCCCACCTCATTACATGTTATCCACTGTTGAAACACTTACTGCAATGGCCGATGTGGTGAAGATGAACGAAGAAGAAGCCAAATTACTGATCGGCGGCAGCAACCGCAATCTAAAGGAACAGATCAATGAGTTTCGTTCCAAATATCACAGCAAAACCATCTGTGTAACCCGTGGCGAAAATGGCGCTATCGTATGGCATGATCATGAGTTTTATGAGTCGCCCGGCTGCCCCGCACATGGTGGCGATTCTGTAGGCGCGGGCGATGCTTTCCTGGCTACCTTTGTAGCAGGTTTGCTAAAGGATGAGCCAATGCAGCAACTGGTTGATAATGCATGTGCGGTAGGTGCATTCGTAGCTAGCAAACGTGGTGCAAATCCGCCTTATGATGATAGGATAAAGCAGTTGCTTGGTTTACCCTGGTTGATCCTGTAAACTAAAAATTGAAATGTCATAGCTACATAACATTTCTTCGTTATTGCCCTGCAATCAAACTTTTAAAAGAATTTATCCGTTACTTTATAGTTGAAAGGATAAGATATGCGCGGTTTCGGCTTCTCGAAATTTATTCCCAAACAAATCCCAAAGGGCGGATTTGACGAATTATTAAAATTATTTCTCGAATTGCTCAATTACACCTCGGGCGATGCCGGCGAAGCTTTAGCCTGGATGAATGAATTGGATAAGCAATATAATATCACCAACGACGAGTATGGCATGGGTGATTTTATCGACGAGTTAAAGCAAAAAGGCTACCTGGATGATGGCGGTGAGAACGGTGAGTTCCGCATCACCGCAAAAACCGAGCAAAGCATCAGACAATCAGCCCTGGAGGAGATTTTTGGTAAGCTAAAGAAGTCCGGCAAAGGCAATCACCGTTCTCCGCAATCGGGCCAGGGCGATGAGAAAAATGCCGAACGGCGGGAATATGAGTTCGGCGACAGTCTCGATCAGATCGATATGACGCAATCTATCCACAACGCCCAGATCAACCACGGCATCAACGATTTTATGATGACCGAGCGCGACCTGGAAGTTGAGGAGATGGATTATAAAACCCTTACCTCCACCGTGCTGATGATCGACATATCGCATTCAATGATATTATATGGCGAGGACAGGATAACGCCGGCCAAGAAGGTAGCGATGGCTTTAGCTGAGCTGATCCGCACTAAATATCCGAAAGATACACTGGACATCGTAGTATTCGGTAACGATGCCTGGCCAATTACTTTGCAGGATCTACCTTATTTGCAGGTTGGCCCATATCATACCAATACTTATGCGGGTCTGGAGTTGGCAACTGATTTGTTAAGGCGACGCAAAACACACAACAAGCAGATATTTATGATCACCGACGGCAAGCCAACTTGTTTAAAGGAAGGTACCAAATATTACAAAAACAGCATCGGGCTCGATCGCAAAGTAGTGAACAAAACCCTGAACATGGCGGCCCAATGCAAGCGGCTAAAAATACCGATCACCACGTTTATGATAGCCAAGGATCCTTATCTGCAACAGTTCGTACGCAAGTTTACCGAAACCAACGGCGGCAAGGCATTTTATAGCTCGCTAACAGGTTTAGGCGAATACATTTTTGAGGATTACATCCGCAACCGCAGAAGAACGGTGAGATAATGTGCAGATGTGCGAATATGCAGATGTGCAGATTCAAATCACTATTTACAAATGACTAATGACATAATGACTAATGACTAAAAAAGATATAAAAACCCTCGGCGAGTTAAAAAAGACAGATTATCGGAGCCGCTCGGTTAAAGATGAATTACGACAGAATTTAATATTTCAGCTTCAAAAACAGGAGGGTGGTTTTGAGGGCATCGTAGGGTTTGAGGACACAGTTATTCCCGACCTGCAAACTGCAATTCTTTCAAGGCATAACATTCTGTTGCTTGGTCTTCGCGGGCAGGCAAAAACACGTATCGCACGCCTTATGGTTAATCTATTGGATGAATATGTTCCCTATATTGAAGGCTCTGAGTTATACGATGATCCGTTGAAACCTATTTCCTGGTTCGGTCACAATGAGGTTGCTACTAAAGGCGATGATACGCCCATAGCCTGGGTGCACCGTTCAGATCGCTATACAGAAAAACTGGCAACACCTGATGTTACTGTTGCTGATTTGATAGGTGATGTTGACCCTATCAAGGCTGCCACCATGAGACTTAATTATTCTGACGAGCGGGTGATCCACTTCGGTCTGATACCACGTGCTCACCGGGGCATTTTTGTGATCAATGAATTACCCGATCTGCAGGCACGTATCCAGGTATCATTGTTCAATATTTTGCAGGAGAGAGACATCCAGATACGCGGTTTTAAATTGCGGTTACCGCTTGATATCCAGTTCCTGTTTACCGCAAACCCAGAAGATTATACCAATCGCGGCTCCATTGTAACGCCCTTAAAGGACCGTATCGAGAGCCAGATATTAACACATTATCCCCGCTCGGTTGAGGTATCACGTAAGATCACCCAACAGGAGGCCTCGCTTGCACCAGAGCAACAAGCAACCGTTGAAGCCGACGCATTGGTGAAGGACCTGATTGAACAGATCGCCTTTGAGGCCCGCAATTCGGAATATATCGACAAAAAATCAGGAGTTTCAGCAAGGCTCACCATATCAGCTTACGAAAACCTGATCAGCAATGCCGAGCGGCGCATGATCATCAATGGCGAAGTGTCAACCTTTGTGCGCATTTCTGATTTTCTTGGTGTAATACCTGCCATTACCGGTAAGATCGAACTGGTGTATGAAGGTGAATTAGAGGGCCCGGCAAAAGTTGCCAATATGCTGATAGGCAAGGCTGTAAAAACCTTATTATTACAGTTCTTCCCTGACCCTGAAAAGGTTAAAAAATCAAAAACGCCAAACCCATATGCCGAGATCATCAACTGGTTTGGCGATAGCAATACTGTTTTGCTGAATGATGACCTGCCCTTTGAGGAATATAAAAAGGCGCTTAATTCGGTAGCGGGTTTAAAGAGCCTGGTGAAAAAAATACATCCAAACCTGAGCGCCAATCAGCAATTATTGCTGATGGAGTTCGTACTACACGGCCTGGCAGAATTTTCACAATTGAATAAAGGCTTCCTTGATAATGGTTTTGCATTTTCTGATATGTTCAACAGCCTGTTCAACCTTGAGCCTGATGAGGATGATCTGGATATAGATGATGATCGTTATTAATTGCTACTTCTAAATCTCCCCGCCAACTAGCGGGGAGATTTTAAATTTGTATTATTGCAACAATGCGAGGTCAAACATTCACTCTTATTATAATATGCATCCTGTTACTACTAATTGACTGGTACATGATCGGTGGCATTCGCGCCGGTCTCAAAAAGTGGAAATTTTCGCATAAGCGATGGTTTACTGTTACCTATTGGGTAATATCAGGTTTGATGGTGGTTGGCGTACTTATCAGCATCTACATGAAGATAGGCCTTGGTTTCCGCGCGGCATTTTTGCTGGTATTCTTCCTTTCACTATTTGCCAAAATTATATTTCTACCTTTTATACTGATCGATGATATCAGGCGATTGATCCTACGATTCAAACGGAGACTCGCCAAGCCAGAGGTTGAACCGCAACCGGTTCAGCATGCAATTCCCCGGTCAGAATTTTTGATGAAGGCTGGTTTACTTGCCGGTGCGATCCCTTTGGCAACATTAACTTACGGAACCATTTCCGGAGTTTATGATTACCGGGTAAAACACCGCACCCTTTACCTGCCCAATCTGCCCAAAGCATTTGATGGTATTAAACTGGGCCAGATATCTGACATACATTCCGGCAGTTTTTATAATAAAAAGGCTGTAGCCGGTGGGGTTGAAATGCTGCTTCGCGAAAAACCCGACCTCATATTTTTTACAGGCGACCTGGTAAACAGCCGAACCCGGGAGATGTATGAGTACCAGGATATTTTCAGCAGGGTAAAAGCCCCGTTGGGTGTTTTTTCTTCGCTTGGAAATCATGATTATGGTGATTATGCTGACTGGCCGACCGAAGCCGCCAAACAGAAAAATTTGGACGATCTGATCGCAACGCATAAAAACATGGGCTGGGATCTGCTGAACAATACCAACCGACGCTTAAAAGTTGATGGTGAAGAAATAGGCATTATTGGTGTTGAAAACTGGGGCACAATTGCCCGTTTCCCAAGGCGTGGGCGCATGGATCTGGCTGTAAAAAACACAGATGACCTGCCTGTAAAATTATTATTATCACACGATCCATCACACTGGCGTGCACAGGTGTTGCCGCATTATCCACAGATCGACGTGATGTTTGCCGGCCACACTCATGGCATGCAGTTTGGAGTACAAACTGAGCATTTTCAATGGAGCCCCATACAATACATTTACAAGGAATGGGCCGGCCTTTATCACGAAGGTAACCAGCAATTATATGTTAATGTGGGCTATGGCTTTTTAGGTTATCCCGGCAGGGTTGGAATATTGCCGGAGATTACGATATTTACGTTAAAATGCAAAAACGCCTGACACCGGGCTGCTGATAAATCCGGGTTCAGAGATCTTACCCATGCGGAAACTATTACAGCCTGCCTTTGATTTTTTGCTGTTCAGCAATATATTCATGTCATTATGTGCAGTTGCGCAGGGTTTGCTCACTTTTTATTTGATCGGCTCAAAGCCTGCTTACCAGGTAGTGGGGCTGCTTTTTACTGCAACGCTTGGCATCTATAATTTCAGTATCCTGATCACCAGGCCAAAACAACCTGAAAAATCAGCATACAAGCGTGTCCGCTGGTTTTTTTCTCATTATAGGCTGATGGTTACACTAACCATCGTTTCCCTGTTGTCCCTGATTCCGCTATTTTTTCTGATATCTACAGGCTCTAAAATATTGCTGATATTTTTGGCGATACTTTCTTTTTGTTACGGATTGCCCTTGTTCACCCTGGGCGGTCAAAAGTTCGGATTACGGAATATTCCGGGGTTAAAACTATTCATGATCACACTGGTGTGGACCATGAGCTGCGTGTTGCTCCCGGTATTGGAGGCCCAGGCCATGCACCTGGCAACCATCTCCCTGCGAGATACCGCCATTCTGTTAGCTAAACGATTTTTACTGATAGGCGCATTAGCCATACCCTTTGACATCCGCGACCTGTTTGAGGATAAGCAATCGGGCCTCAAAACCATTGCTGTTGCATGGGGAGAGAAGAACGCCTATTTATTTTGCCAGGTATTGCTCGCCGGGTATGTTGTGCTATTATTCCTCTTCAGACACAACGGCTTCAGCACCGATTTCTGGGCGTTGACGCTCAGCGTAATACTAACCGGCTGGCTCATCTTCAAATCCAAATGGGAAAAGAACGAATATTATTATTTCTTTTACCTCGATGGTGTTTTGATATTGCAATATGTGTTTGTGCTGGTTTTTGGTAAGATCGCAACCTATATATAACGTAAAATGTGATGCCCCTACAGGGCATACAATTCTTCTTTTGATTTATCTACCGATATTTTGCCCCGCTGGGGCATCCCTTACCATCAGCTGATTGCTGGCTCCAATGCTTAGATTGGCGCTACCCGAAAAAATCAAATGAAGCCGCAACCAAGGTTGGCAATTCCAATTTTGGTTCCACCTCCAGCCCACTTGCCCATAACTCGTCCGAGAATTTTTTGAATGACTTGAGCCCTGTCAAAAACTCATGGGCTTCTTCATTTTCAAACTGGTCAAAATGCATAAATGTTTTCCCATCTGGCAGCAGATAAGCAGCATATTTAATACCGGGATGATTGACCTTTCTTAACTCTTCCGTTACTGCCTGGATATTTTTCTGATTAGTGACAGCATATTCCTGTGTTGTGGTGTATTGTACTCTTACTATTTTCATATTCAAAAAAATCCTATAATCTTTAAATCCGTTTAATCTTAGTTCAAACCCTACTTCATCACCGGCAAACTAATACACGATGGAAAACTCACCGAATGAAACACCTTTTGCGTGGCCGGCTGGTAATCGCTTTCCTTCGCCTCGAATATATTCGGCACATATTTTTGCGGGTTGCGGTCGATGATCGGGAACCAGGTGCTTTGTATCTGCACCATTATCCTGTGCCCTTTTTTAAACACATGGTCAACGCCATGCAAGTCGATGGTGTATTCCTCTACTTTTCCTGGTGTTATAGGTTCCGGGTTCGATAAGCTTTTCCTGAACCTGGCGCGCATCACGTCATCAGCAATCATCAACTCATAGCCCGACATCTTCAATTCCTTTTTATATTCCTGCGGATAAACGTCGATCAGTTTCACCACCCAATCCGCGTCACTGCCTGTTGTTGAAGCAAAGAATTTGGCAAATGGATTCCCTGTTACCGTGATATCCTCAGTAAGTGTGTCGGTTTGCCAGCTTAAAACATCAGGACGGTTTTGCACAAAGCGTTGGTCATCGGTGAGCCAAAAATACCATCGTGAATTAGCACCATAGGTTTCCTCAATGGGCCTTGCCCTGTACGGCACAGGTTTAGCGGGATCGGATACATAGCTGTCAGATGGTTTGGCTTCTGTCGCAGATGGTTTATCAAAGGATAGCTTCCCGTTAGAATGAAGATAGATATTCTTCGTGGTCGCCTCCTTAGGCGGCCATGTGTTATAATTCTTCCATTGGTTCGATCCGGTCTGGAAGCTGATCGCTTCGGCAAATTTACCATCTCCTTCTCCTTTTAAATACCATGCAAACCATTTGGCCTGTATCTCCTTCCTGAAATAAGTTGCAGTAGCCTGGTCGTCAAACTTAATATTGCCCAGGCTTTTACCCTCGCCACCTGCCCAGCCACCGTGGCGCCACGGGCCCATCACAATAAAATTCTGGTTATGTTTATCCCGCTTTTCCAATGCCTGGTAAGCCGACTGCGGGCCCACCATATCCTCCTGGTCCCACCAGCCACTCACGTGCTGAATCGCTGTTCGCGGTGTATCCAGGCGGTAAGCCAGGGCTTGTTTCTTCCAAAACTCGTCGTAATTGGGATGCTTAATAAAATTGTTCCAGGTAGGCAAAGTGCCATGAGCATATTTTGCGTTGATATTGGATAGTGGTCCCAGTTTCAGGTACCAATCATAAGTATCATACTGGCCAAATGCATAAAGCGAATCTGTTTTGGCAGCCTCGGTAAGCACAGAATATTCGAAACCATAACTTAACCGGAAAGCGCCGTTATGGTGAAAATCATCATTTAAAAACATATCTGCGGGGGTCGCTTGTTCCGAAACTGCTTTCAAAGCAGGGTGCGGGTCAACACCGGCGATAATAGCCGTCCAGCCATCATAGGATATTCCATAAATACCCGCCTTACCATTATTTTCAGGGATATTTTTCAGGAGCCAGTCGATGGTATCGTAAGTATCGCTGCTTTCGTCAATAGCCTTAGGATCCTTTTTATTACGATTGAAGCGTTGCATTACAAACTTGCCCTCAGAGCGGTACCTACCACGTATATCCTGGAAAACAAAAATGTACCCCTCATCAGCCATATCTTTAATATATTGCTGGCGCTCCGGGCTCGGGTTATCGTCCACTCCATAAGGCGTCCGAGTCATCAAAAAGGGCAGCTTTCCTTTCTGCTCTTTTGGTATAAAGATCACAGTATGCAGTTTGATACCATCCCGCATGGGGATCATCACTTCCTGGCGGTTATATTTGTCGTCGGGCTTGGTTTGTGCAAGTACTGCCGATGCAACCGATACTAAAAATGCCAGGGTGGTTATCCGTGTAAAAAATGTGCTCATATTTAATGGATTTGGTACATGTGCAATAAATATAGGAACAATAGCTTAAATTATTTCTTATTCTGAAGATGGCTGCCAACTACAATAATTCTGCCTGGTTTTATGATCGACTTTCGCGATTGATATATGGCAGGACTATTATTAAATCGCAGGTTTATTTATTAAATCACATCCCGGCGAACAGCAATATCCTGATCGTAGGAGGCGGAACGGGTTGGATCCTGGAAGAAATAACAAAAATACATCCATCAGGCCTGAACATCACTTATGTCGAAATAGCTGAAAAGATGATAGCGCTTTCGCGGAAAAGAAATGCCGGAGGCAATAAAGTAAATTTTTTGAACCAAGCGATAGAAAATGTTAAGGATGATTCCATTTATGATATCGTGATCACTCCTTTTCTGTTCGATAATTTTACAGAGCAAACCCTGCAAAAAGTATTTGATCATATGCACAATTGCCTTAAGCCCGGAGGCATATGGCTCAATACCGATTTCCACGTAACAGGCAAATGGCGGCACAAATTATTACTGCGATCAATGTTTATTTTTTTCAGGCTGATATGCGGCATAGAGGCCTCAAAATTACCAGGCATCCAACAATGTTTTGAACGCTTTGGATACATATCGATCGATCAAAAATCCTTTTTCAGTGATTTTATCATTTCAACAGCTTATTCGAAGACCTAAGTTTTTCTACTCGCTTCTTAAGCTCTTAACCGGATTTGCAACAGCTGTCTTTATTGCCTGAAAACCAATGGTGATCAACGCTATTGTAACCGCAAATACTCCAGCGAACAGGAATACTGTCCAACTGATATTAATGCGATTGGTATAATCCTGCAACCATTTATGCATAAAATACCAGGCCAGTGGCGATGCAATAACAAAAGATATAAGGATCAATTTTAAGAAATCTTTTAAAAGCAGATTGGTAATGTTTAAAACCGAAGCGCCTAATATTTTCCTTACCCCTATTTCTTTTGTGCGGTTAATAGCAGCAAGGGCCGCCAATCCAAGCAAGCCAAGGCAGGCCAGGAAAATAGAGATACCGCCCGCCCAGCCAACAATCCCGCTCCATTTCTCTTCGGCGCGGTAATAGTTATTTATGTCTTCGTCAAGAAAGCTATAACGGATCGGTACGCCAGGAGCAGCGTTATCCCAGGCGTTTTTGATCACTGACAGTGTTGCTGCCGGGTTCCCTGCATTGATCCGGACATAAAAATGGGTGAACCCTTTATCAGCGGTAGTTTCAAACAGCTGATTTTTTATTCCTTCGCTTAAGGGGCGGTAATAAAAGTTCTGTACAACCCCTATTACATGTGCATTTGAGCCCTGGAAATGTTTTATTATTTGCCCAACTGCGTTTTGAACGGTCCATCCAAAGGCATGCATCATCGTCTCATTAATAATAACCCGTTTTAGGGTGTCGCCGGCCGCAATCTGTTCAAAATTCCGACCGGCTATTAAATGCATTCCAAGTACTTTGATGTAATCGGGATCAATAATATTTACAGCAGCCGAAAGCCCCAGGTCAGAATATCCCGGTAAATCCTGCCCAGCACCCAATCCTGCCCCGGCACTTGCCACACCTACTATTCCGGGATGATTAAGCACTGCTTGTTTGAATAATGGATAAATCTTATTAGGATCCATTTCAGAGGCATCTATCGCGACAACATTTTCCTTACTAAAACCCGGATTTTTATTGATCAGGTATTTGGTTTGCTGGAGTATAATGATGGTGGAGACGATAAGCACAATGGATAATACGAACTGAAAAGTGACCAATGATTTGGTAAATAAATTCGATCCACCTATCCTGATCTTATTTTTTAAAACCTCAACCGGCCTGAAATTGGATAATACCAACGCCGGGTAACTGCCTGCAAGTAAACCCACGATCAGCACTACTGCAATCAATGAAAAGCCCAATTGCGGATATAGTGAAAAAGAGAAGTGAAGTTGGCGCCCGCTTAATGGATTAAACCAGGGCAGCGCGAAATTTACCAATACAAGGCCAAGTATGGTAGAGATCATTGACAACAGCAACGCCTCTGTAAGAAACTGGAACACGATCTGTGGCTTACCGGCTCCTATGACCTTGCGCACCCCAACTTCTTTACTCCGACCTGCGGAGCGCCCGATGGCAAGCGTAGTAAAGTTGATGCAGGCAATCAGTAAAATACCACCTGCAATGGCCAGCAATATCCATATGGCTTTCGGATCAATTACTTCATAGTCAGTGAAAGCATAACCGTTAAACCAGCTATCCGTATGTATGTGCAATAATGGCTGTAATTTGAGCGTAACAGGCAATTCCCCATTCTTCAAACGGGTTAAACCCATTTGTTTAAACATACTGGGCGGGGTAAAAGTACGCAGGAAGCGGTCCATTGCTACGGGATCATTGGGCAATTTACTTCCTGGCTTTAATTGAATATAAGTCTGTTTGACCGTAGGGTGCCAGTTACTGCCGATAATAAACGAGTCGGGGTTGTGGACCTTGGTGAAAGAAAAGCTTCCAAGAATATCAAAACGGATGCTTGAATTGGAAGGAACATCTTCAGTAATTGCCGAAACTGTGAATGGGTAGAATGTAGGGCCAAGCTGTATCTCAACCGTCTTACCAACGACGTCGTCAGTACCAAATAGCTGCTTTGCCCGCGATGAAGTCAAGGCAATGTCATGCATATCGTGCAAAGCGGTTGTTTTGCTGCCATATTTTAGCGGAAAGTTGAAAACTGAAAAAAATGACTGATCTGCAAATCCAACTTCTGCATGGAGTACCTTATTGTTGGCCCGTACCATGTTTTGTCCCCAGGGTAATTGTACTTGCACATAGTTCACAACGTCGGGGATTCCCTGCTTCATTGCTTCTGCAAGGGTCTGTTTATTAAATGAGCTGTATTCGGTGTAGTCAATCTCGCGCTGATCATTAACCCCCCAGGTTGAGGCATCCCAAACGGCATAAGCCCTATAAATATTAGCCGCGTTTCCATGGAATTTGTCAAAGCTGAACTCATTGGCAGCAAACAATAAAAGCAGTGTAAAACAGGCGATGCCTACTGATAATCCAAAAATATTGATGAACGCAAGCGTCTTCTGCTTTTGCAAATTGCGAATAGCAATTTTGAAATAACTTTTAAGCATATGATTATTTTTAAACCAGGTTGATTTGCTTGATGGGACAGATTGCCGGAATTTGTGTTGATTCGCCGGCATCGGGGTATTTTGCAGCTGGCGCCGCTGTGTAATTATTTCTTCTCTGATCGCTTTTTCTATGGTAGTACTTGTGAGCTTTGCCAATCGGTTGTGCCAAAGCTGATGCATAGTTTCAACGATATATTGTATTTCCGGGTCAGCTGTAGCCATTTCATCCAGCTCGACCAACTCCATTAGATTGGCTTTGCCGGTCATTTTTTTCTCCAGCAGGATCCAGAATCTTTGATTGATGCTATTTTTCTTACCTGAATACATGGGCTTCTATCGTGTTGAAGGAGAGCCCAAACCAGATGCCATTGAGGCAATTAACTGATTTTCAGAAATATAATTATCCAAATAAAATAGAAAATGTGCGTTTTTGATACACGCAGTGTGCGTTTTTGAACCCTGGCATTTGAAATTGAACTTCCGAAATCCGCATTCAGCCTACGCTTCGTACACAAACTTATACCCCACTCCTCTTACAGTTTGCAGGTATAACGGCGAATCAGCATTTAATTCAATCTTTTTTCTCAGCCGTACAATATGCATATCCAACGTACGCGTGTTCACATCTGCATTATAGCCCCACACTTCCATCATCAGTTCCTCGCGGTTGATCACTTTGTTGCGATTTTTCAGGAAATAAAGCAATATCCGGTTCTCCAATATCGTCAGCTCCACTTTTCGGCCATCCCTTATCAGCAGGTGCATATTGGGGTGATGCTCCATATTGGCAAAACGATATGATTCAGATTTTTCGTTATTTAACGAAAATTTGATCTTATTATCGATCAACGCAACAAGCACATCCATATTAAATGGTTTGGTGATGTAATCCGAAACGCCCAGGTTATACGCTTCTATTTTATCCACATCCTGTGCCTTGGCGGTCATCATGATCACCAGCTTATCAAATCCCTTTTCGCGTATTGCACCACACACATCGGCGCCCTGTTTGCCAGGCAGCATCCAGTCGAGCAAAACAATAAGCGGCTGCTCTGCCAGTATCATTTTTTCTGCATCATCCCCGTTATCGGCTTCCAATACCTTGTATCCTTCCGATTGCAGGCGCTCGGCTACTAAAAAACGCAGGTTTTCATCATCTTCAACCAGCGCTATCTTTATTTCTGTATTCATAATTCAATGGTGATTAGTTATTCTGTGGTTTCAAAGGGAAGAGTAACAATAAATTCAGACCCTTCGTTAATTTTCGAGTTAACAGTTATATCTCCGTTCATAAAGTTAACCAGTTCCTTACAGAATGCCAAACCCAGTCCAACGCTTCCGTCCTGGTTATACTGGTTCTCTATCCTGTAAAATTTTTTAAATATATGGGTTATCTCTCCCTTCGCAATACCTATTCCTTTGTCAGCAAAAGAAAATATAACATTCCTCTTATCAGCCCTGATGTTGATGTACAGCGCTCTCTGCTTTGGATTCGAATATTTATAGGCATTTTCCATCAGGTTTTGAAAGATACTACCTAATAGCACCGGGTCCGAATAAAAGTTAGTTACACCATGAACTTTATGCTCCATTTTAAAATCAGGGTATTTAATTTTAAATGTTTCGATATAGCCCTTCACAAAATCCCTGATATCCACCTCTTCCTTCTTTATCTGTATCGATTTATTTTCAAGCTGGGTAAATGATAATAACTTATTCATCAACTCATTTAGTTTATCGGCCTCTTCATCCAGGATTCTGCCATAATGTTTCCTTTGCCTCTCACTCAGCTCATTATCACCCCGCAGGTTTGATCCCGCTATCTTGATCACGCTGATAGGTGTTTTAAATTCATGCGTGAAATTATTGATGAAGTCATATTGCAGCTTAAACAGTTTGAGGTTCACGTCCAGGTTGCGGTAAATGAGCCAGCCAATCAGCACCAAAAATGCATAGATCAGCAAAACCATTGCAGCTATGGGCATAAACCTCCGGTTGGTTTCGGCAGTAAGGTAGTTCTTTGGCGAACTGAAGTACAGCTTATAATCCGAAAAGGCACCGGGGAAGGCTACCTCGGTAATTATATTAGTACTTTCATTATCCAGGGGATCATACACAACCGGCCTTATAGAAATATCACGGTAGAGTTCAGGATGTGTATTCTTCACTTTCAGGGCATACTGGTCAAGAATAAAGGTCAGCATATTTTGTTTGTAGGATGAGCTGGGGTGATCCTCTTTTTGAAGTTCCCGATATCTTTTAACTTCCTCCCTGCGGGGAATATTGAGATAGCTTATTTTTTCGGGTTGTATATTATAAAATGTTTTAAACTTTTCATCCTGTGTCGGCTCTCTTGAGGTATCAGCAACAGCAACAAAATTGTCCAGCTTATTTGCCATCATCCTGAAATCGTTATAATCGTCTGGCAGCAATTTTCTTGCACTTACAATAGCTCTGCCCCGCGAAACGTATTCATATATGGATTTAACCTCAATATTCAACTCATTCTTTTGCGCACCTGTATTATTCTTGCTGCCAACCTGCACATCGTAAAATATAATCCGCTTTACAAAGGGATAATCATTAAATACAGAATTGGAATATTTTGCCGCCGAAGCAGAATCAAGATAGCCCTGGTAAAAGGTTATTTCGGGTATCCTGTTGTAAAAAAAGCTCTCATAGGGCTTAATGGTTTGCTCCAGTACATCTATCTTTTTTGATGCGAATTCATTCTCAACATATTTTGAGGTGAGGCCGTAGGCAATAAAAAGTGCCACGATAAAAGTGACCGATATCAGGATCAGAAATGCAATGATCAAAGAAAAATTTTTCCTGTACGCGCTATTTTGTGCCTTCATTTCAAACGGGGTTAAGGGTTAACCCGCATATTATTATCCAGGAATTTTTCAATCTCTGTGTACATTTCCATTCTGTTGTGTTCACTCCTGAAAACCTTGCGCTCATTCTGTTTTAAAAAATAAGTAACAGGCACATTTTGTTTTTTTAATTCCCGCACAAATTGATTAAGCTCGCTGATATTTGCGCTTTCGTCTTTCGCACCCTGGAAAATAAGTAAAGGGGCCTTTATCTTGTCGGTATGAAATACCGGCGATATCGCCCTTAATTGCTCTGCATCACTCTCGGGGTTGCCTATCATTTCATACATCATCTGCAAGCGTGGTTTCAGATAAGGGGGAACATCCTTAATATAAGTAAAGAAGTTGATCAGCCCATATTTTACCACGGCACAATTATATAATTCCGGATGAAATGAAACACCATATAAGGCCGAAAAACCACCAAATCCATCGCCAAAAATTGCTATTTTTTTGGGGTTCGCTATTTTTTTATTGATCAGCCAGTTTACACCGTCTGTTATGTCGTCCTGTATTTTACCACCGGCCTGTTTAAATCCGGCACTGTAAAATGCCTTACCGTACCCCGTCGAGCCGCGGTAGTTAACCTGGAAAACTGCATAACCCCGATTTGCCAAAAACTGCACCTCATCGCTGTAGCCCCAGGTATCCCTTCTCCATGGCCCGTCATGTGGCATCACCACCACCGGCAGGTCAGTTGCATTTTTTCCTTTCGGCAAAGTGATGTAACCGTTAATTGTTAACCCGTCCCTTGCCTTAAACGCTATCGTTTGCATGGAACAGAGTTCATTTGGATTGATGCTGGTATTGATGTCACCAAGCCTGGTTAATTTTTGGTCGGCACGTTCATAAAGGTAATAGGTGCCGGGGTTACGGTCGGTGTATGATTTGATGATGAATTTATCTTCGGCGCTGTCTCTGCCCACAATCATGATCTCGCTGCCGGCGAGCTGGCGGTTTAAGCCGTCATAGATATTTCGAATGTCCTTATCCAAAAAATGTTTTTCAGGCTTTGCTCCCTCCCATGTCACCAGTTCAAACCGATGCTTATCCCTGGAGTAATCTACACGGTCAATGTCGGCCTTGTCGCATGCAAATATTACCTTCTGCTCCTTTCCGCTTTCCGCATCTATCTCAACCAGGGCCGTTTTATCCCTATCCACGTTTGATAATGCGTAGAAATGGTTCTTTGTTTCTGTAAAAGCTATCGGTTGTACCTTATTTTTAAAATTGTTTTTGATGATAGGCTTAAAAGGCATATTATCATCTGCCCGATAAAGAATAGTTTCGTCAACCCCGTCTGATGCCTTTGCCAGGCGTATCTTCCCGTCATCATCAGGGAACCACTCTGTTATATTACCGGGATTTACAATATAGGTCTTCAGTTCCCCTGTTTTTATATCCAATTTGTAAATATCAAATATCGCCGGATCGCGCTTATTCATGCTGATCGTGATGACATCAGGGTTAATCTTCTGACTGTTAAGCAAGCGTATACGGCCCTTTTCCAACGATAAGATGTTCCTGATCTTTAAGTTCTCAACGTCAATGGCATACATTTTAAACTCATCGGCCGAAATTACATCCTGGCTTAAAATAATTTGGTTATTATAGGTCCACGAATAATCACGCACCGAGTAATCGGCAAATGAGGTAGCCATTTGCTCCTTACCATCAGCCAGCGATTTTATAAAAATATTCTGCCTTCCCTTGTATGGTTTTAGGTAGGATACATATTTACCATCGGGTGATATTCTGAAAATGCTTTGTTCGGCATCTTTAAAAAAATCATTAATTGGGATCTCTCTCTCCTTATTGCCGTTACACGAAAATAAAGTGACCAGAATGGAAATAAACAGTAAGAATTTTAACCGACTCAGCATTTTTCATAATTGGTTAAATACACCATATCAGGTTAAACTTACCTAAATAACTTTGATTGATACAAAATGTCACTACAATTTTACCCATTTGTAACGTTATATACGTAATAAGGATAGCGCAGGGTACAATTGATTTTAATTGATTATTTTTGAGTTGATGAAGCGAGTTGCCGCGATTATTTTTCTTCTGTTTCTTTCCAGCACTGTGCTTTTTGCCCAGGTGAACGACCTGCAGCTGGCCAGGCAATTTACTGCCAATGGTGAATTGCAAAAGGCCCTTGAAATTTACCAGAAATTGTATAGGCAGGACAATGATGCCTATTATTCGGCCTATATAAACAGCTTGCTTGGTTTGAAGAAATTTGATGATGCCGAAAGTATCACCAAAAAAATGCTCCGTAAACATCCCGGAGATTATCAGTATACCATCGCGTTAGGACGTATTTACACACAAAAAGGCGATACAGATAAAGCCAGCCTGGTGTATGATGACATGATCAAAAATCTCCCTGCCGATGCGGGCGAAATTGCCAATGTCGCCTCACAATTTTACCAGGCCGAGAACGCCGATTATGCCATAAAGATATTTTTGCAGGGGCGCAAATTGCTTCATAATGATAAGTTATACATTTTCGAGCTCATCAGCCTGTACCGTTATAAAAGAGATAAGCCGGGCCTTACCGAAGAGTATCTAAATTTTTTACCTGATAACCCTACCTTTATAACCCAGGCCGAAAATACCCTTTCGACCATATATGAAGGAGATGCGGATTATAACATGCTTAAGGCCGCCTTGTTTAAACGTATCCAAAAGGATCCGCAGCAAACTGTTTATATCGATCTGCTTGTTTGGCAATTTCTGCAGCAAAAAGATTTTGACCAGGCCCTGAATCAGGCCCTCGCCTTAAGCCGAAGGCAAAATGATGACGGTAACAGCATTTTTGATCTGTGCCAAACGCTTATTTCCAATGAGGCTTACGATACTGCCATCCGCGGATACGAATATATCATCAGTAAAGGTAAGGACGACCAGCTTTATATTCCTGCTAAGATCGAACTGATCAATACAAAGAACTTACTGGTTACATCTGGCAAATACACCCAAAATGATCTCATAGGGCTCGAAAAGGACTATCTCGACCTGCTCAATGAGTTTGGCAAAACCGGCAGCACAGTTTTTGCGATGCAACGACTGGCCAAATTGCAGGCCTTTAAGCTGCACAAGCTGAATGAAGCGCAAAAAATGCTGGAGGATGCCATAGCTATCCCCAATATCAAGCCAAGCATGCTGAACAGTTGCAAACTTGACCTTGGCGATATTTATCTTTTGAATAACCAACCCTGGGAGGCCACGCTGTTGTACGGCCAGGTGGAAACGGCTTATCCAAATACAACAATCGGGCAGGACGCCAAATTCAGGAACGCAAAGCTTGCTTATTACACCGGTGATTTTAAATGGGCCAAGGGACAACTTGATGTACTAAAGGCAGCAACCACACAGCTGATAGCCAATGATGCGCTTAACTTATCGTTGCTGATCTCTGATAATTTAGCAGCCGATACATCGGGCAATGCCTTAAAAATGTATGCTCGTGCCGATTTACAGATTTATGAGGAGAACCCCGATAAAGCCGTATTGATATTGGACAGCATCGACGTAAAATATCCAAACAACAGCCTCAGCGACGATATTTTGATGGCTAAGGCCCGCATATTAATTCAGAAAAAGGATTTTGCTAATGCAATTGCACCATTAAAGAAAATTGTTGATGAGCACCCTTTTAACCTTTGGGCAGATGATGCTGTTTTTATGTTGGGCGACCTTTATGAAAATCATTTAGCCAATAAGGAACAGGCCAAAATTTATTATCAAAAGATCATAACTGATTATCCCGGAAGTCTGTGGATCAACGAGGCCAGGAAGCGTTTCAGAATTTTGAGGGGCGATAAACCGGACGCATCTTAATTATTGAATTACTGATTTATTGAATTATTGATTTTGTACTTTTACCCCCGATGATCATTTATAACGAAACTTTTATTGTAGAAGAGTCCATTGTTGAGACCTGGTTAAGCTGGATAAAAACCAATCATATCCCTGCCATTATGGGTACGGGTTTTTTTGACAGCTATAAGGTGATGACTGTACTCGATTCCCCTAACGAGGGCATAACCTATTGCTTTCAGTATTTTACTGACAGTATTGAACGCTACAGCCCCTTTTACTACAAGCATCGCGAAAAATTTCACCAATTGCACAATGCACAGTTTGAAGAACAGTTTGTGTTGTTTACTACGCTGATGGAAACAGTGGATGAGTTGTAGTCCGAAAGTCGGGAAGACCGAAAGTCCGTAAGCTATTTCTTTGTGAATGAGTTGATCTGATTAGATAAACATCTTTCGGACTTTCCGACCCTGCCCGCCGGCGGCAGGTTATTCGGACTTTCGGACTAAGAACGTAGTTCCTTAGGCATCCGTCCGTACAACAAGTACTGCGCCCATTTTTCATTTCCATTTTTGCGTGCGGCATCTGAGGCTTTGTGCCAATCGTAAGCGCAATGCACCTGCTCTATATTAATGGATTGTCCATCTGTATAAACAATGCCATATTTAGCATGCGGTGTCATAGATTCCATGGCAAAGCGGTGCTCGCCATTGCCTAAGTAGGCCGGCAAACCAACACTGCCGGGATTTAAAATGATTTTATCGTTCGACAAATAGATCACCCTGTTTACATGCGAATGTCCGCAGAGAATGATCCTTTCTTTTATATGTTTGGTTCGCTCCACCAGGTACTCATCATTATAAACGAAAACGCCATTTGCTGTTACATGTTCCAGCAGATACTCATCATCACTTTCTGGGGTGCCATGGCAGACAAAGAAAAGATTGTCAAGGGTAGCGGTTTTGGGTAGGCTTTTTAGCCAGTCGATAGCTTGTTTAGGCAATAATGCCTTCACCCTGTCCATCCCTTCCTTATCCAGCTTTCCGTCCAAACTTTCCAGTATCTCGCGATCTGTGTTGCCCGTGATGCAAAGCATTTCTGTTTTATTCAGCATACCGGCAACCACATCGGGCTCCAACGCACCAAAAAAATGATCGCCAAGATTGACGATCTTCTTTATTCCCCGCGATCTGATATCCTCCAAAACCGCAGCGAGCGCTAATGAATTGCCATGTATATCCGAAATGATGGCGTAAGTTTCCATGGGCAAATAATTTAATGCTTCCGGGTATAATCATATTGTACCGCAAGCCACTCCGTTTTATCTATTAATCGCCAATATTGCTTAACCATGTCGTGATCTTTGTTGATTTTTACAACAACGTTCCGGGCATACAAAGCTTGCCCCCTTCCTTTTTGACCCGGCCCCATACCGGGATTAGGAAAACTGTTAATGAATGAAGTTATTTCATTACTAGTACTGCCCTGGTAAGTAAAATACATTATACCTGCGGTTATGCGTGTGTCTATTGACACATAATCCCAGCGTTGTTCGTTCTTGTTGTAAGCAAAATCGCAAAGCCTTTTAAAGTCGGGCATTTTTGCGTCCGCCGCGGGATGCATTATTTCGTGCAGGCAATAGTCGCCTATCATTGTTCGTTCTGCAACGATCCCATTAACAATTTGAGGCGGTACATCAGCAGTTGGGCGGAAAGTCATTACAACAGACCATTCGCCCACTTTACTTTGCAAATAGTTATGTTCAGCCGTTCCTGTCTGTGCAAAAATTTCATTACCTACCAGTATTAAACAGGCAAATAATAACGCTATAAAGCTGATAAATTTAAGATTTCTCATTGGCAGTATATAGTAAACAACACAACTCGAAATAGTTTTATAAGCTATAAGCTTGTCCACCCTACGTCTCCGAACTTATTGCTTTATCAAATTATATAACTCATCCAGTTTTGGCGTAAGCACAATCTCTATTCTTCTGTTCTTCGCAAGTGCCTCAGGTGTGGTACCCGGATCAGCAGGCTGATATTGGCTCTTGCCGGTAGCAGTAAGTCTTTTTGGATCTATGTTTTCAACTTCCGTTAAATAGCGTGTTACCGAAGTAGCGCGAAGTACGCTCAAGTCCCAATTGTCTTTGATCTGACCAAGATTATGCACCTTTTTATCATCCGTATGGCCTTCAACCGCCATATTGATATCCGGTTCTTTATTTAATACAACAGCAAGCTGTTTCAAAGCGTCTTTACCATGCTGATCGATAACAATACTGCCAGATGGGAAAAGCAATTTATCCGCAAGCGAAACATATACTTTGCCATCTCTGATATCTACGGTCAGCCCACTATTCTGGAAACCAAGTAATGCTTTTTGCAATTTGTCTTTCAAAGCATTCGTAGCCGCATCACGCTTTTTTAATGCATCCTCTACTTCCTTCAGGCGCTCTTCTCTTTTTTGCAGATCGCTTGACAACTGACCAACCTTTGCCGAACTGTTGCTGTAATTATCATTCAGCTTATTGTAATTACCACTAAGCGTACTGTATTGATTTTGCAAATCGGCAATCTGGTGGTGCAGGTGCATCGTATCCGCCTGCAAGCTGGCCACCTCTGCATCCAGACTGGTACTGCGGGTTTGAAGCGAATCGCGCTCGGCTACCAGTGATTTATATTTTTTAGGGGAAAGCACAACGCATGAATGGAGCATTGTGCACACGGCAGCGGCCAATAAATAATATCTAATTTTCATGGTTAATTTGGTTAAATGGGTATGAAAAAGTTAACAGGTATCATGCAATTGCATTTCTTAAAAAAACGTTGAGCGGATATAGTTTGCTGCAAACCTTTACAAGGTACTCAACAGCCCCGGATTTGGTAAGTTCCTTATCATTTATTTGATGCCAGCCTATAAAACTCTTTAATTTTAGCAAGTCAGCATTTTCATTATCGGCATTATACTCGCGTGGAGCAGTCTTTAGTTGTTCCTGTTTCCTGAACTCACCGAATAGTTTTTTGAACTCAGGTTCATCGATAATATGCTTAAGCTCGCCGGCATTATAATCGATCTCCTGTCGTATCTTTTTCAAATGAGGTGTTTCCG
>Ga0206890_1034_pt1 | contig 36521 bp, 35 predicted proteins | sample Alteio_BWOrgHeat_58_FD_152960 | JGI IMG/M metagenome (GOLD analysis project Ga0206890, IMG submission 152960) | Enriched cells from forest soil in Barre Woods Harvard Forest LTER site, Petersham, Massachusetts, United States - Alteio_BWOrgHeat_Nextera6 ... | reverse complement strand
CGTTCCTCCGGTGTATCATCTTCCAGCTCTCCATAAACCGGGTTTTGACAAAAAAGATGGCCCGGATAGTCATCGCGGCGAGGGAAGCAAGAGGCCCGGCGATGCTTTTAATAAATCAAAGCCTTTTAAAGATTCCAGGCCATTCAGGGACAGGCCCAAGCCCCCTACGGACAAACATAATTTTAATAAGCAATATACTAAAACTGACAAGCCTGAGGCAGGGAGCACATTCAGCGACGTCGTGAATAATGCGTTCAATCAGCCTAAAGCTAAAATTCAGGTGGACCATCCAGGTAAGCGGCAGCAGTTTGAAGACCAGGTATATGGAGAGCTGGAAGATGATACACCGGAGGAACGCCCCAAACGGCCATTTGTGAAGAAAGAAACGCCGGGCAAAAAGAAGCGTGTACATGACCACAGCGAGGGCCGGAAGAAGAAGTATAAAGATGAGGATGACGATGAAGAAGACAAAGAAATAAACCAGTCCAATGGCCCGCGGTTGGAGATGCCGCTCAATAAATACATAGCGCACAGCGGCGAGTGCAGCCGCAGGGATGCCGCGGAACTCGTGAGGCAAGGCAAGGTAAAAGTGAATGAAGAACTGGTACTGGATCCTGGCTACAGGGTAAAGCATGATGATAAAGTAACCATGAGCGGAAAAAAACTAACCCCGCAAAAAGGCATGGTGTACATACTGCTCAATAAGCCCAAAGGGTTCATCACCACTAATGATGATCCGCAGGGGCGCAGGACGGTAATGGAACTGGTAGCAAGTTCGGGGGCAGACCGATTGTTTCCGGTAGGCAGGTTAGATAGGGATACTTCCGGGTTGCTCCTCATCACCAACGATGGCGACCTGACGCAAAAGCTTAGCCACCCCGCCTATAACATAAAAAAGGTGTACCAGGTAACACTTGACAAACCGCTTACCAAGGCGGATTTTGACAAGATTATTGAAGGCGTGGAACTGGAGGATGGCAAAGCAGTAGTAGATTCCCTGGCCTACCTGGAGAAAAAGAATGAGTTGGGATTAGAGATACATAGTGGCCGCAACCGTATTGTACGCCGCATTTTTGAATCCTTAGGCTATGTGGTGGATAAGCTGGACCGGGTAATGTATGCCGGGCTTACCAAGAAGAACCTGCCGCGCAGCAAGTGGCGCTATCTTGACCCGCGGGAAGTAGTGCTATTGAAGCATTTTAAGAGTTAGGAAATATTTTCGAAGCCAATGCGCTTTTTAACCGCGGAAAAAATACATAATGGACATGGCTGGCTGCCGGAGGGTTCGATAATCGAGGTTTCGGACGATGGCGTTATCGTTTCTATAAGTAACGCGCCAAATAAAGAAGCGGTTTTTTTAGAAGGTATTTTAGCGCCGGGCTTTGTAAATGTGCATTGCCATCTCGAACTATGCCACATGAAAGGGCTTGTGCCGGAACATACCGGCTTGATCCCATTCCTGAAAAATATACCACTGCATAGAAACGACTTTAAAGAAGAGCAGAAGAAAGCCGCGCGGCACAAGGGCTACGACGAATTACTGCAAAATGGAGTAGTGGCGGTTGGTGATATTGCCAACACCACCGACTCGCTTGATCTGCGAGCCCTTGACAGGCTTCATTGCTATACGTTCGTAGAGGCGCTTGGTTTCAATGAAGCTAATGCAGCCCGGTCATTTAATTATGCGGTGGAAACATACAATGCCTATGCCGCACAACATCCCGGTGAGAAATCGTTGAAACAGGCTATTGTGCCTCATGCGCCATATTCTGTTTCCTCCGCGCTTTTCAGGCTCATTGATAGCCACAAAGATGGCGTAACCATTGCAATCCACAACCAGGAAAGCGAAGAGGAAAATAAGTACTTTACAACAAAGGAAGGCGCTGTTCCGGACCTGCTCCATGCGCTTGGTATAGACGACGGTTTATTCACACCTACCGGCCGCACTTCCCTGCAAAGCTACCTGCAGTGGCTGTCGCCAGGCCACCCGATGATATTTGTGCATAACACGTATACCCGCAGGGAAGATGTACAGTTTGCGCAAAGCCGGTGCAAAGAAGTGTTCTGGTGCCTGTGCCCTAACGCCAATCTTTATATTGAAAACAGGTTGCCGGACGTAGAAATGTTTTTAAGCGAAAGGGCGAATATCTGTATTGGTACAGACAGCCTAGCCTCTAATCATCAACTATGTATATTGGCGGAGCTACGCAGTATTAAGACACACTATCCGAAAATAAGCTGGGAAACCCTGCTTACGTGGGGCACATGGAGTGGGGCTTGCGCACTTCAGTTGCAGGACATTGCGGGGACAATACAGCCCGGTAAAAAGCCGGGCATATTACAGATCAACGGCATTGATGAACAGTCAGTTAAACCAACGGTAAAACGCATCGCTTAGTCACAATACTATTCTATGGAAAATTTATCTTTTAGAAATTTCAGCGATATATTTTGGGCGTCGGTGGCAGACTTTATATCATAATTAGGATTACTGGGATTAGCAAATGCATGCACCGCATCAAAAGAGTCGAGCGTAAAATCATGGCCTGATACTTTCACCTTAGTTTCAAAAGCATCAACGTCTGCGGCTTTAATGAAAGCGTCTTTACTGCCGCGAATGTAAAGGACGTCGCATCTTAACGCCTTAATTCGGTCTGGGTTTTTTTCGGGAAAACCATAATACATTACACAGCCCACAGCCTCATGTCCTGCAGCTACAGCCCCGGTAAATGACCAGCTACCTCCCATACACCAGCCAAGAGTGGCAATATGTTTACCATTTCCGATCCGCTGCAACAAGCCGTTTATAATTGTTTCACCCCTGTTAGGATCAAGGCTGCCCATGAGTTTTCCCGCCTCATCCGGGGTAACTGCTTCCTTGCCATCATAAAGGTCTATAGCATATATAGATACTTTACCGCCCAGCAGCTTCTGCCATTTTTCGGCCTCCTTCCTGATATAGTCATTTAGGCCCCACCATTCGTGGAATATGAGCAGCACTTTGTCTGATGGGGAATCAGCGGGAACATAAAACGCGTTACCGTCGTAGCCGCCGCCAGGAACATGGAACTGGATCATGCTTCCTTTTTCAGGAGTGAAACTTATCGGGTTAGGTGGAAGGTGGGCATCCTTAAACGCTTTATTAAACGCGAGCAGTTGCATATCTGTTGGTTTCTTACAGCAGCTTTGCGCGGTAGCTTTGTTTAATGCAAATAATAGAAAAGCGGATAAAAAAAAAGTAAAAAGTTTTTTCATGGCCATTGTTTTTATTATTAAAGTTATCGAAATGAAATGACTTTATGCTATTAATACCTTCTGTTATTTTATTACCGCGGTACACTCAATTTCTATCAGGGCGTCTTTTGGTAACCTTGATACCTGCACCGTAGATCTTGCCGGCTTTATTTCCGGGAAATAGGTTTTATATATATCGTTGACTGTGGCGTAGTCATTGAGGTCTTTTAAAAAAATGGTCGCCTTTACTACGTGGGCCATATCAGCCCCCGCGTTTTCAAGGACTGCATTAATGTTCTTTAACGCCTGTTGTGTTTGTGCAGTAATATCATCACCTACCAAAGCACCTGTGGCAGGTGATAAGCCAATCTGGCCCGATGTGAATATCATATCTCCCGTTTTGATTGCCTGTGAGTATGGGCCTATTGCTTTTGGTGCATCTCTGCTACTGACAACAACCAATGATCGGTTCAAACGACACGAAGCGAATAATACCACAATGACAACAGTTAAGAGTGCAAATTGTTTTTTCATAAGTGATGATTTGAGTTGTAAATTTTTCAATTTTCCATTTTAACGTTTCGCTCCAGGATGCAAGTTAATTATGGTTAATACATTTTCCGGTAAAATGGTAGTCCTGTATCTTGTAAATAAATTAAAACACCTGACAATTGAAAAAAATATTCTTATGGGTCTTAGCAAGCGTGGCTTTTTGCGGATACGCTCAAAACGTGGACAACCGTATAGTTATTGGCAACACAGACAGCATTTATTCTAAAATACTCAACGAGGAAAGAAAGATATGGGTGCATATGCCGGACACTTCCGGCAATGGTTTATACTCGAAAAAAAAGTATCCTGTTGTTTTCCTCCTGGATGGTGATCAGTTCTTTTACGCTACGGTGGGAACATTGCAGTTCTTAAGTGAAGCGAACCGGGTTTGTCCTGAAATGATTCTTGTGGGTATCACAAATACGGATCGTATGCGCGACCTGACGCCATGGCACGATACAACTGTGCCCAAAGATAGCGACCTGGTAAGATCATCGGGTGGGGGAGAGCGTTTTACCGCATTCCTTGAAAAAGAGCTGATTCCATATATCGAAGCTAACTACCCGACTGCACCATACAGAATGCTGATAGGGCATTCGCTGGGCGGATTGCTGGTTTTAAATACATTGATTAATCATACTGAAATGTTCAATAGCTATGTGGCTATTGACCCGGCGACATATTGGGCAGACCAGGCATTACTAAAGCAAGCAGCTACCGCTCCAAGACAAAAAAAGATGGCCAATAAATCTTTGTACATCGGGTTGTCGGGTTCTCTACCTACAAATGTGGATTCAACAATGATGGATAAGAGCCTTTCTACAGTGTCTGAACGGTCTGACATTGAATTCGACCGGTTGGTAAACTTTTCATCCAGTAGTGGCCTGCGTTATTACCACAAATATTATGATAACGAAACTCACAATGCTGTTGCTTTCCCTGCCATTTATGATGCCCTGCATTTTATGTTTGATTTTATGGCGCTGCCGAAGATTAACAGGGATACAGTGACCACAGCTTTTTACATAGGCCATTATAAAATGGTCTCTCAAAAGATGGACTATGAGGTATTGCCTCCTGAGGACCTAATAAATGGTATGGGTTATTACTTTTTGAATAAAAAATGTTTGAGAAAGCGCATAGTTTCTTTCAGATGAATATTGACAACTATCCGGAGAGCTATAATGTATATGATAGTATGAGCGATCTTTGTGCCGCTGAAAACAAAAAAGATGAGGCCATAAAGTATTTGACCAAAGAACTGACGTTGAAGGACGCAACTTATATCAGGGAAAAATTAGCTCGGCTACGAGCAGCCAAATAATAAGTGTTGTGCTATCCTAGGCAAGGTGGCATCTGAAAAACAGCCTTTCATTCACAAGTATAGCTTATCTGTGTTGTATATATGTAGTTCCCGGGTTCGGTTGCTTTCACATAGGTGAGCTTTCCGCCGGTGTCCAGTATGTAGGTGTAGTAAATGGTATCATCGTAGTCATCAACCAACTGCGTGCGTAAATGTTTTGACGTATAGATAGCCCGGCCATAGGTCTCAAAGTCGATGGGACGGACTGTAATATTGCCGGTATTGTAAAGGTCCGCGCCATATATGTAGTTGTAGTAATCAGTGCCAGCGGTGCTCCACACCAGGTCGCCGTTTTTCCAAGAAAAGGTTTCTGTAGACAGCGTGTTGTAGTTCTTGTTGGTACGCAATACCATATCGCCCAGGCTGTCGTATTGATAGCTATCCCATACCCCGTTCGAGGGCTGCGAGCCATTGTTGCCGTAATGGCCAATATATGTGATCCTGTTCTGCCCGTCCAGCACTAAAGAATCTATTTCATACGCTAATCCATTGTCTGTTGTGGTCATAATTACGTAGTTCGAGTTATAAGTAAAGCTCTTAATGAATACATCACTTTTGGGTATCGGCAGCGTGCTGATAGTTGCCACTGTTCCGTCGTTATTATAGGTAAAAACATAGGTAAGGTTATTGTTTGTTCCCGGGGAAGTTTCGGTGATCTGTGATATCCGGCAGCCTGTATACTTTGCCGGCGCTAGGGCCGCATTGTTTTTTTTGCGGCACGCTGTTATACCTGATAACAGGAGGACTAAACAGGCAAAAATCAGTACGGCATGTTTCATCTGGTATAAGATCAGTTTTGAGATAAAGTGACGATACAGGAATAAGTAGCTGTATCCGTTATGATGGTTCGGGTTAACGTCACTTCGCTATACGGCGAACTCAGGCCGTTAAATGAACCATAACCCTGCACAGTAGCGCCCTGCACCCGTTGAGAAGGGATCACAAATGTATTGGAGCAGCAATCCACAATGCCGTAAGCGGTATCGTAGGTGCCGTAACTGGATATGACGGGCGACGTCCTGTCTATTAACATAATAGTACCGGGGCTGCCGGGCAGGCTATCTATCTCACAGGAAATATACACATTGTTGACACAGCTATTTGACGGGACGTAACCACCTATTACTTTGGCTACCCGGTTTATGGGGGGCGTGATGATGAGACTAAAATTATAGGTTTTTGTAGCCGTACCAGGGCTATTGAAGATGGCCTGCATCGGGTATGTCCCTGGTGTAGCATTGTGAGCGCCGAAGGAGTCGTTAAGCTCATGATTGAGCCGGAAGGTTAAACTGTCGTTCTGAATAGTGACGTTGGCCGGGACACCCCGGAAGGTTATGGTAACCGGCTGATTTGCCGGGTTTCCTGAGGTAACATTTATTGTTGCGACAAATAAAAAATTGTCGTTAGCAGACATCGAGGTATCATTCACCCCGGTGATGGTATAGTCAAACGGGCCACTCCCGATATTGGGCAAAGGCTTGTTACAACCCACGATAACCTGCAACGGCAAAATAACAATAAGCAACCTATACATCATTTGGCGGGTATATTTAGTGGCTTTTACGTGGTTTTTAGTAGTCTGCGACGAGCGATCCTAATTCCTTTTTTGTCAAAATCCTAATTTCTCAGAATCTATATGACAGGCCTGTATGGACGATGCCTTTATAGCCAAAACCTAATTCCAGGAAATAACTGAGTTTTCTGCCTATGCTTATGCCCAATGGTGCGTAATAGCCATTAACATGAGTATGATTATTATCTTGCCTGATCGGCCCATATTTATTAATACCGTTATTATAGCCCTGTTCGTAATAAGCAATATCGTATTGATCAGTTTCTCGTTCAGCAGTAAACCCCAAGCCCATAACGGTATATAAGCGGTACAGATCCCGGCTTGCATAATCCCACGAAAATTCGGCGGCCAATGTGTAGCATGTTCTGACAAAGGCCCCCTTAACTGTGGTTTGCAAGTCAAAAACGTTGCCGTCCAGGATCTCGTTATCCAGCCAGTCGCCATACTGTTGTTCTAATGTACCCGTTATGCCTATATAGGCGCGTTTGGAGAACCGGTATTTGTATGTAATGCATAAAGCTCCCGGATTGCCCTTGTTTGCGTAGCTGTATTCTGTAGGCCTGCCCGGCTCGTAGCCGTCCAATAGGAAATCAGGCGTCCAGGTACCAAAGCTGATGAAAAAAGTATTTAGCCCCGTTGGTTTGGATGCATGACGGACAACGCTGTCTTCCTGTGAAAAAGAGACAAAAGGAAAAATTACGATGAGGCCAAGCAAGCAGTTTCGTATGGTTTGTACCATGGATCGAATTTAATACTTTTTACTTCAATATCTATGCCAGATTTATATCGAATCATGGGCATCAGACGTTTTTAAATAAAAAAAAGTGACAGCACCGCATTTGCCGCGATAAAAAAGCAAATTCTATTTCTTAACCAAAGTCAATGGGATTGGAAATTGTAATGGAGACTTTTGTGTCAATAAATTAATTGTTTTTAAAAATCATAAAAATGGAATCAAATAAAAAGACTGCAAGAATAGCTGGTATCCTTTACCTGTTTGTTGGCATCTTCGGTGGATTTGCCGAAGGATTTGTGGATCCAAAAATGTACGTTGCCGGTAACGCGGCAGCAAGTGTTGGGAATGTGGTTGCGAACTCAGGGCTTATTCGCATGGGTGTGGTTTCCCACCTGCTGGACGGGACATTCTTTGCATTTTTGGCCATGACCCTCTATATTCTGCTCAAGCATGTGCATGAAGGCGTTGCAAGAGCGATGCTGGTACTCGTGGTGCTGGCCACCGGAATCATTTGTATCAATGCGGTCTTCCAGTTTGAGGGTTTACGGGTCGCAACCGACAGAACCTACGTGGCTGCATTTGGTACAGCGGGGTCAAATGCCCTCGTACTGCTCTTGTTGGACACCCAACACTATGGAACTCTTATAGCCCAGGTCTTCTTTGGCCTGTGGTTAGTGCCGCTGGGGTACCTGGCCTATGAATCTGGATTGTTTGCCAGATGGCTCGGCGTTGTACTCATCCTGGGAGGTGTCTGCTATATTGTAGATTTGCTCACCGCATTCCTGGCCCCCGACTTCGGCCAAAAGATACATTCCTTTATTATAATTCCATCGGCGGTCGCGGAGATATCGATGGTGCTGTACTTGCTTGTGATCGGTGTAAGAACGCAAAAGCCAGGGCCAACCACCCCTAATGCAGACTTGCTTTTAACCGCGAAGACGCCATGACGCAGAGATTTTCTGCATTTGTTCCCAGGCCGTCAATGTTTTTGGGTGATCCTTTTTCTGATCCTGCTTAGTGATTCCGGTTTCACCCCTATGTAACTGGCGAGCTGATATTGGGGTATCTTTTGAAACAGATCGGGTCTCAACTTTAAGAGCTTCAAATAACGTTGTTCCGGAGTGTCAATAGTATAGGAAGCCATTATTTCCTGTTGTTCGGCGAACACTTTTTCCATTACTTTTCTTGATACGGTTTCAAGTTTGGGAAATCGCCTGTAAAGGCCTTCTTCCTTTTGCCGGTTGCCAACTACCAGTGAAGAGTCTATACAGCACGCCAGGAAATGGGTAGAAGGAATTCTTTGATTGAAATTATTTACTGATATCACCCACTGTTCATCGGTGAAAAAATTATTCGTTTTTTCTTCTCCGTCAACTATAAAATACTGCCGGACGCAACCATCTAAAACAAAGTAGACTTCCGTTGATACCTGTCCTTCTTTTAGCAAAACGGTTCCTTTTTTGTATTGCTGAATACACATCGTTTCTGCGATGGCGCTTGATTCCTCATCCGAAATGGCCATAATCCGGGAAAAATATTTTATCAGTTTCTCGTCCATTGTAATAATAGGCGGCCCTTTGATGTGCAGATTAGTAAGATGAAGCGATGCACGTATTTCAAAATAAATGAAGAAGATTGCCTCTCCTTTTTTGTATTCCGTGTTTATAAAATAAGTGGCTTTGTGCAATGTAATGCAAATGATTTAAATTTATGGTTATCTTTTAAATCTAATCAGTCAGCCTCGGCTATTATTCTACGACAATACTTTCACGGCATTTTTTGCAGTGTAATATAGCTTTCAAAGCTTTTTTTCTGATTCTTTCTGCTATACTTATCTTCGCAGTCGTTTTTAAATTAGAACTATGTATCGTACGCATAATTGCGGTGAACTGCGCGGGCAAGATGCCGGTAGTGAGGTAACCCTGGCAGGGTGGGTGCAAACCATTCGCAAGTTTGGCAGTATCACATTCGTTGATCTGCGCGACCGCTATGGTATCACCCAATTGTTTTTTGATGAATTGCTCAATGCCCGCCTCAGCGATACGCCGCTGGGCAGGGAATTTGTGATACAGGTGAAGGGTGGGGTGCAGGAGCGCAGCAGTAAGAATGCCAAACTTAGCACAGGAGATATAGAGATAATGGTGTCTGATTTTACTATCATCAACAGCGCTGACACGCCGCCATTTACCATAGAAGAAGAGACGGACGGCGGCGATGAACTGCGCATGAAATACCGGTACTTAGACCTACGCAGGCCAACACTCAACAGGAACCTGGAGTTGCGCTACAAGGTGAATCGATCAGTTCGCAACTACCTGGATACTCAGGGCTTTTGGGATATCGAAACGCCATTCCTTATCCGCAGCACGCCAGAAGGCGCAAGGGATTTCGTGGTGCCGTCACGCATGAACCAGGGGCAGTTTTATGCCTTGCCTCAAAGCCCCCAGACATTTAAGCAACTGCTCATGATAAGCGGCTACGATCGTTATTACCAGATTGTAAAGTGCTTTAGAGATGAAGATTTGCGCGCGGACAGGCAGCCGGAATTTACGCAGGTGGACTGCGAGATGAGCTTTGTGGAGCAGGAGGATATATTGAACATTTTTGAGGGCCTTTTCAAACATGTATTTACTGAGATAAAGGGCTTGGAGATCGTTGATGCTTTCCCCCGCATGACCTTTGACGATGCTATGTGGCATTATGGTAATGATAAGCCGGACATAAGGTTCGAAATGAAGATTGCTAACCTGAAGGCGAATAACCAGGTTTTGTGCGAACCGCTGAATGGGGTTGATTTCGCTGTCTTCAATAATGCGGAAACCATATTGGCAATTGCAGTGCCTGGGGCAAGCGAATATACCCGCAAGCAACTGGATGAACTGACTGAATGGGTAAAACGCCCGCAGATAGGCATGAGTGGGGTAGTGAACATAAAATGCAATGCGGATGGTACGTATAAAAGCAGTGTGGATAAATTCTTTGATGAAGGGAAACTGACGAATATCGGGGCTTTTTGCGGGGCAAAAGCAGGTGACCTCATACTGATACTCGCCGGGGCTGAAACCCGCACCCGCAAGGCTATGAGCGAGCTGCGCCTTGAAATGGGGAACAGGCTGGGACTTCGTGACCCAAAGGTATATAAGCCGTTGTGGGTAATAGATTTTCCTTTGTTTGAGTACGACGAGGAAGGTAAAAGATGGGTAGCGAGACATCATCCGTTTACCTCCCCAAAGCCAGAACATATTCCGCTGATGGACGACCTGAGCCGCTACGGGGAGATAAAAGCCAATGCTTATGATATGGTTCTGAATGGTACAGAAATCGGTGGAGGCTCAATCCGTATTTTCCGGCGGGAACTGCAGGAAAAGATGTTTGCAGCACTCGGCATGAGTAAGGAAGAAGCGCAGGATAAATTCGGCTTCCTTATGGGGGCTTTTGAATATGGCGCGCCGCCGCATGGTGGCATAGCTTTGGGCTTCGACAGGCTGTGCGCATTGCTGGGCGGGCAAGAGAGCATCCGTGATTTTATTGCCTTCCCCAAGAATAATTCAGGGCGTGATGTGATGCTGGATGCACCTTCTGATATTGATGAGGTGCAGAAGAAGGAGTTAGGGCTGAAGACTTAAAACCCCAAAGCCCTCCCGATGAAAAATCGGGACCTTGTGCCGGGGCTTCACTGGTGAATAGGTTTTCAGCTGTGGAAATAAGAATGTGGGCGTTGGCGGACGGTCTGTTGGAATAGGCTTATCTTCCCCTGAGCTTTTTTGCAGGATTCCTACTCGTGTGAAACACCGAGTAAATATGAACTTCTGTTTTAGTGATCTCGTAGATGATGACATACGGAAAGCGATTCAGTATTCGTTTTGTCGCATTGCTGAATATCTCCGGGTTTAACTCTAATTTTTTATAAAGCGCAGCTAATTCCTTCAAAAACAGATCACCTAGTCCAGCCTGCTGATCTTCATACCAATTATATGCATCATCAACATCTTTTTCCGCGCAGGGCTGCAGATCTATGCTATAGATCATCGGGCGTTTTTCCTTTTATTTCTGATTCGTGCATGCACTTCCTGCCAGGGCTGGGGTTTTGATTTCCCGGATAAAAAATCAGCTCTTCTCCCTTCAAGTATATTGAGATGTTCAGAGGTAAGTATGAAAGAGCTTTCTTTCATTTCTTCTTCAAGCAGGGCATAACGGGCATTCACTTTTTTGTCAGCAGCATCGGTATGGTATATGATTAATTCCTCCCTTCTTGCTTTAGTGGTCATTGTGATTTCAATTTAGTGCAAATATAATTAATTGGTACAACCCTGCAAAGACGGGCTACAGGATACCTGCACAGTAGACTGATTAATAAGTGGATAAATGGATGGATAAAGCACTTGTCGTATAAAAATGTTTGGTCGGTGAGGGTGAGGAGGAATGAGTGCGCGACTGAGACTAAACCAGGACAACCGAGTATTGCAAGTCTTACGCGACACAAATCTGTAGGATTACAGAATCAATGCAGCCTCTGGATCCTGCTAGCGCGCATTCCCAGTTCATCATAAATGAAGGAATAAATATCGACGTCCAGTTCTAAATAATTATCCTGGTGCCCGGCATTTTCCTGCACCAGCAACAATATGGGGTTGTCGCCCGTATTTTTATACTGCATGGCTGCGACGTATTTGTAGGAGTGCATTGGTACCGCACGGTCATCGTGATCCCCGGTCACCACAAGGACAGCCGGATAACTGGTGTCCCGGATATTATGCTGTGGAGAATAATGATAGAGCGAGGGGAACTGTTGGGGATTGCTGCTGGATCCAAATTCCGCTACCCATGCATGTCCTATTGTATATAGCTGGTAGCGCAGCATATCATAAACGCCATTTATCGCAATTGCCGCCTTGCAGATATCCGGGCGCCTGTTCAGCACTGCGGCCACCAGCAGCCCACCGTTCGATCCACCCATTATGGCGAGTTTTTCACTGCTGGTATAATGTTCCGCAGTCAGAAATTCAGCGGCGCCGATAAAATCGTCGAACACATTTTCTTTGTTCTGCAGTTGACCTTCTTCATGCCATTTCCTGCCATATTCGCCACCACCCCGGATAGCGGGTATGGCAACTATTCCTCCGTTTTGTATGAAGCTAATAAATCCCCGGCTATAAAATGGCGTGGTTACCTGCCCGTAGCCACCGTAGCCATACAGCAGCGTTGGATTCTTGCCGTTTTTCTTCAGTCCCTTTTTGTGCGCCAGTATCATCGGTATCATTGTGCTGTCTTTGGAGTAGTAGTATACTTTCTCCATCTCAAAATCGTTTATGTCATAGGTCACGCCTGTCTTGGTAACCAGTGTGCTTGTTTCTTCATTCGCCCAATATTCATAAACTACAGCTGGAAATAAAAAGGAATATTGGTAAAAAATAGTGCTGCCCGCATCGCAGTTCCCCTCAAATCCATCTACGGAACTGCCCACAGGAAACGCTATTTTGTGGGTGGCATTGCCGCCACGGTCGAATGTAATGGCTTCATAATCTATGTCGTCAAGGTATATGCATATAACCTTGTCGCCAATTATGCTAACCCTATGCAGGACTTGCTTATACTCGGGTATAAACTCTGAAGCCATATTTATGTATCCTTTCTTAAACAGCACCACCTTGCCGTTCGGGGCGTTAAGGTCTGTGGCTACCAGGAACTGGTCATTGTACAATCCTATCACATCAAAACTGGCCTTTTGACGGGAGATGACAAGGGTATCAAATTTCCATTGCGACATACCCGGAGCCAGGTTTATGGCCAGCACCTTGTGAATATCTCTATTTGCGTGATATATGACGAGGTATTGATCAGTCCCACAAGCCACTTTTGTAAAAGATATTTGCGCATCCGGATATTTGTTGTCCTGGTATATTACCGCATCCTCGCTCTGCTGCGTACTCATACGGTGATACTTTAGGGTCGCATTAAGAGTTATATCGGTAAGCATATTTTCGGTCGGCGGGTATTGCATGTAAAAGAAGCCATCCTTATACCATGCTATTTCACTAAATTTCACACCCCTTATTTCGTCGTCCTCATCGCGGTTTGGGTGAATGCTTTTCACACGTATCGTATGCCAGTCACTGCCGTTATATGCCAGGCCGAACGCGAGGTATTTATTATCGTCGGATACTTTGAAGTTTTTTATGGCCACTTTGTCCCATTTATCTTCTTTGTAGTTGTCCGGATCCACAATTTTCGTCCCTACCACATCATCTAATTCTTTCTTAATAAACAGGCTGGCATTTTCCGAGCCGTTTTCCCTCATCATATCAAAATAATAGATGCCTGATTTATGTACGGACGCATGCGTGAAGACTGAGTTTGCCCTGAGCTGGTCATCAAGAGAATATTTGTTTTTGAGCTTTCGCAGGTATTTTTCCGTATAACCCATCTCATCGTCCACCCATTGCCGGGTAGCTGATGAAGAGTCCGTCTCCAACCACCTGTATGGGTCATACACTGTCTGTCCGAAGTAGACGTCCCTTGTTGAATCCATCGGTGCAATGGGATAGTTGAAAGACTGCCCCTGTGCCAGAACATGGATAAATAAAAAAATAATGGTGGCAGTGTTCTTCATAAAGTGTGTGAAAATACAATAATAATCAAGTGTTATATTTTATAAGTTATGAATACGCATTCATGACCATCAGCGCTATTACGAAATCCTCTTTTCTAAAGAGACTGTGCTGACGCAGTCGGTCATTGGATAAACGGATCAACAAAACGCCTGTCATATAAAAATGTTTGGTCGGTGAGGGTGAGGAGGAAGGCAATGATGTCTTTTTTATCCTGGTCTGAAAGCTTGCCTATTTTATAGATTTCTTTGGCAGAGTTTGGGGCAAAATTTTCCGGGTTACCGTAATAGTTCAGCACCCCTTTCAGGTTTCTGAAACGGCCATCGTGCATATAGGGGTAGTTTCTTTCTGTGTTACGGACGCTAGGTACTTTAAATTTATAGTCATCTGATTTAAGGCCGGTAATTGCACCCCTGCCTTTGTCCTGCAGTGAAGTATCGGGTTTCAGGCCGTTGTTGCGGTATGAGTTGTCGGTAAACAATGGCTCTTGATGGCATGTGGCGCATTTACTCCTGAATAACTCCAGCCCGTTTTTTTCGGAGCCTGAAAAGGTGTCCTCTCCTTTCATGTATCTGTCGTACCTGGAATCAGCGGAAATCATTAATCCGGTAAATTGTGCCAGCGCTTTTAATAGTTCCTGCGATGAAATAACGGTGTCATTGAATGCTATCCTGAATTCTTCCGCATACGCTTTGTTACGGTTTAATTTTTCAATGACGCTGGCCAATGTTTCATTCATTTCAACCGGGTTGGTGATCGGGCTAATGGGTTGCACCTCCAGGTTGTTCACTCCGCCGTCCCACATGTAGGTATCCTGCCAGATAAGGTTTTGCAGCGAGGGCACGTTTCTTTTTCCTATCAGCCCGTTTATGCCATGGCTGAGGGGATGATCAAAGTGCCCGAATGCAGCGATGCGCTGGTGACAGCTGGCGCAACTTATGGTACTGTCTTTTGAAAGAATGGGGTCGTAAAAAAGTTTCCTGCCGAGTACAAATATTTCAGGGCTGAGTTTGTTGTTTTTGAACTTGTAGTGTGGTTTTGGGAAGCCTTTGGGTATTTTTAATTCAACATCTTTTTGGGTAATCAGAAAGTAATTGTTGGTGGTAAAACCAAGCAGGGCTGCGCATACAAGTAATAATATTGCAATGGTTTTATTTTTCATGGGTGTATAAAAAAAGTTCACGCAAAGGCCGCAAAGGAGGCGCAAAGCAAGTGTAATGCATTTTCTACTGTTTACTTTGTACCAACTACAGAAAACATATCCATGTAGTTATCTGCGATAGTTGTGGCATTATGAAAATCTGTTACCGAAGAAAGTTTTGAAAAGTCGATAGCAGTGGGCGTCTTAAATATTTCGGACACATCTGCTTTTATGTGTAGCTCTTTATTCGTTCCTGGACGGATACTTATGCTTTGGCCAAAACTAAGCGACACTGTTCGGATACAATTATTAGGTTCTTTGTATCCGCCGATATGGAACTCAAATATATGCCCCGGTGATTTTGACTCCGGAGATTTTCCTTCCAGCTTCAGAAAAATGTAGCCTGTATTCCATGCCCAAAACATGGCATTTACAGGGTCTAAAGCACCCGATTGTGCGCCACTACAATTGTCTATGCTATCCACGCCAACAGTAAATTCAATGCCGGTATATTCACCGGCAGGGACATGACCAAGGCTTATCATCTTAGATCGTGGCTCTTCTTCATTTACCAGGTAGTAGCCGCTGTAAGGTATCTTTCCGCCGTCGGCCTTTTCCAACTTTATGTTGCCTATGTAATATTTGAACTTTGTAATGGTAAAAGATTGCCCTAATTCATTTTTATACAGGACGGTATCAAACTGCAATACTCTGTCGCCTACATAATGATCGAACAAAACAGTTAGCGTCCCTTCGCCGGAATGATCACCGGTAAACGGCATGGCAACCTGTAGGGTTGCCATGTACAAGAAACATATCAGCAGTATTCTTTTCAAACGAGTGGTTGATTTTATTCTTTTACAATTTTTTGGGTAACTGTATTTCCACCGCCTTCAAATGAAAGTATGTACGTACCGGACGGAAGATCGCTCATATCGAGGGCATAGGCAATAGTGGGCTGCATGAGGTAATTTACTGTTTTCACCATGCGGCCAGCCATATCGAACAGGCTTCCCTTGATGTTATTGACGCTGGAGGCATCCATGTAAATGTATGCGTGGTCTATAACCGGGTTGGGGACTACCTGGTATTTGATAGTCGTATTGGGCAGCTGGGCTACACCCGTGGAAGCTGGCTTATACGTGGTGTCGGTGCCGGAGGGGGTAACATGGACGCTGTTGGAACCAAGTATACCATAATAAGTGGGGCCAATTATTAACGGATAAATTGGGTTCCGGTTTGCATCAATAGATACAAAATATGCATAAGTCCCTCCAGGGTAGTCCGGTGTATGGCACCAGCGACCATTGTGCACATCGAGGTCGCCAGAGCCTGCAGTATAGATATAATCATCAACGCAATCCCCCATTGGATACGTAGTAACCGGAACGGGCCCACCACCAGTATGCCTTACGGATGTATCAGGGTTTAATGCATAACTGGTCCTGATACGTTTCACAGTACCGCCGATAGCGCTTGTATCGGAATACCCATAAGCGCCATAGACGGGGTAACCGTCAAACGCATATCCTATGATCGGGGAGTGATGAGTGCTGTCGAGGTCATTATACAGGCATTTAGGGTTTACATGATTATGATAGACACCACCAGGGGCTGGATGGCCTAAGCAGGAATCAAAACTTGGACCTTCAAAGATCAGCGCGTTCCTGTTCCATGACGCGGCGGGACCCATTGCCCACGAACTTGTTGCATTATTCCAATGAAAACCATCTTCAGGATTGAACATCTGAACGCCATTGCTCCATAACCCGATAGAGCCAAGGGGGGTGCTAGTGAGCGTTCCGGTGTTCGGCACAGGCGTTCTTGGAAATTCACAGACGGCATTTTGCGCTGAGGGGATATTGGGATCAGTTGGCCATGGGCCTATGCCATATTCGGGAATGCAATTTGTACTTACATAAACATAGGTAGCGTTATACTGCACTAATTGAACATTTGAGACGATACCTGCATAGCCAGTAACTGTGGTGTTTTGCAGCCACGAGGTTATATCTGGGGCCTGGGCTTTGCTTTTTATGGAAACTATACCGGCAAACACCAATAGCAAAATGCTTCTTTTCATAGGTAAATGTTTTATGTTTTAATTAATAAAATTCTAAGCTTGTGGGCACTGACTTTCTTTTTTAGACGATAAAAAGAATCAAAACCTTCGTGCCTTGTTCAGAGGTTAGGAAGTTAGGCGAAGTAAGCCGTAAAGAACTTCAAACCTGAAACTTAACAAAACTTAACAAGACTTACATTTTTATGGCATTACAGGTCTATTCTAAATTTATATTATTAATAAATAATATTTTCAAAGCATTGTCCTACAGCTTATTTCAAATAATATCAAATCTACAACTTAGCAAAACTTATCAAAACTTAACTTTTTATGGGGCGAAATTGAATCCCCGGCTTTCATTTTGGAAAAGTGAAACTTTTTTCCCGGATCCCGTCTGCAAATTTCAAATTCCATTTAACAAATCTCATAAGCATTCTTTTGGTTTTCATGATTTGAAATTTTTTAACTACAAAAGTCTGCTTTTAAATTTTTATATGCGTGTTGGTACGGGTAGTAAATTTTTTTTTCGCTGGAAATGCGCTGTGGTAGCGGGTTTTGAAAAATGGTGTTGCGGAAAAATCATCGTTGTAACGGGAGGGCGAGTGGGCACCGGCGATATTGATTTGACGAGGTCAAGTAAATTTTGGTCGCAGACCGGCTGAATTTATGGACACAAGAGCGCTTTGCTAACTCTTGCGCCAGTAGGGCTTATTAATTATTACTTCATACGCCATTTATCCATGATGCTTTTAAACTCATTGAAAGACATGGTATTCCTCTCTATCGGCTCATTGGCAAGCATGGTTAATTCTTCCAGATCTTTTTCAGATAATAAAGCAGTTGCATCGTCCTTATTTTGCAGATAAAAAGATAATTCTTCATCGAGCATTTGGAGGATATGCTCATCTTTTACCGCCCCCACTTGTTCAATAATATGCTGTTGCATTTGCTGAATTGACATACCTTATTTTATTTCTTCAAATTTAGGGAAAATGTTTAGAATGAGATAAAAGTGTGTATGATAACTTGCGGGATGCAAATTTAGATTTTTAAGTTGCCCACTTTGTTGCTGAACCTTCAGCGATGGGAATCCGTAGCAACCGGCCGGGATCCTTAATAAATAGTAATCACATCGGTGCTCACAATCTGCGAGCCAACATATACGGTATCGTAGAGAGTTGCCGTGGCACTGGTGTCGGTTACGGGCACATACGTGCCTGCGCCACGTATCATGGCATTGTTCACCGGGCTAAATTCTGATGCCGACTGCGGATAAATAGTGATCGTATTGGCGGAGCAGTTCACTACTGCCTGGAATTTAGCCCATTCGTACGGCTCGGCACCTCCCAAAGCTGGTATGGTGCTGTCTATAACCACGTCTATCCTCAGCGTATCACAGCCTATGCGGCTGATATAGGCATAATAGGGTCCTGTGCCGCCCGCTACCTGCACATGGTGCTGTGAGCCGGCAGGGGCATACTCCGGGATGGCGCTAAACTCGGCGGTGCAGTCTGTGAGCGATGTGACTGTGAGGTTGAAAGTGTACTGTTTTGTCCCTACGGTGGAGGATGTGGTTGTCACAGTTATTGGGTACACGCCGGGTTTTGGGTTGTGGGCATAAAATGCCAGGGGAATGGAGTAATTGGGCCGGAAGGTTATGCTGTCGGTGTTTATGGCCACATTATCTGGTACGCCGCTTACTTTCATTGCTACATATTCATTGGTAGGGTCGCCGGATTGCAACTCGCAGGTCACATACATCCGCACAGAATCGTTCTGGTCTATTGTTATATTCCCAATCCCTTGCATGATGTAATGTATGTTGTTATCTATCGTGATGTATTTATAGCACGAACCCAGCAGCAGGGATAGCAGTAATATCGGCAGGTATTTTCGCATAGCTATCTATAATTTTACTGACAAGCCGGTATTGATCAGGCCCTTGTAGCCAAAACCGATCTCTATATTCCAGGCTATCTTCCCTCCCAGGCGCACACCAAAAGCCGTAAGCTGGGCATTGAAGTGGTTTTCATTTGCGTACACGGGATTCTGAGTCGAAAGGTAGGGAGGCAAGCCGCCCGATGCAGTATTTACACCGTTTTGATAGAATGTGGCATACTGCACGGGAGAATAGGCTTTCTCCAGCTTTGCCAGCGTGAAGCCCGCGCCTGCACCACCATACAGCAGGGCATGATGCCGCTGGAAATACTTGACAAATACCTCTGGGGCAATTGTGCAAGTGTTCCTTATGTATGTACCCGCTGTGCCATCTAGGCCTCCGTTAAAATTCGGGTTTCCGTAGGTTAAGTTTCCTACAACATTGTCTATTCCTGCAGTCACACCAATGGCGATGCGGTCTGTAATAAAGTACCTGTATGTGAGGAATGCAGCTGTGGAATATTTATAAGGAATATCCATGTAAGACGTAGAGTTAACTCCCCTAAACTCATCGACGGTGACCATGCCGCAACTCAATAATAGCAAAGAGCTGCCCTTGTCGCTGGCCAAGGCTATGCCCGGGCATAGAAAAAAAGCAATGATTAAAGCGTGGCTGATTGCTTTAAAATGCATAAGGTGTGTTTGAGGTTTTGTTTATTACCGCAAGAATTGTGCCAGTTCCGTTGGGTTTTGATGGTGTTATGTAATTCTTGCTGCCGCAAAAGAGATTCAGTTCATGATTTGGCTGGGTGCAAATGCTGGGGAGATTTCTGCGTTGCACTGCGAAATGACAAGCTTTTATGGGACTAAGGTGGCGTTATCCATATCCATGTTTATGAGTCCTGCACGAATTGTGGCACCCGCCTCGGGGTGCAGATTATGTGTGTGGGTTTGCGATTTGCTATAAATATGTAACCCATGTCAGGGTTATGACATGGCACGTATTTATCATCCTTGACAAATCAGACGGTTGTCTAATTTTGTCATCCCTGGTTAAAAAGGGAGGGGGTGTGACCATATTGTGTAATTATTGCTGTCGCAAAGGGTATCAGTGCATGATTTAGCTTCGTGCAAATCCTCGGGATCCTTCGACGGGGCTCTGGATGACACTCTATTGGGCTCGGTCCTTCGGGATGACACACTTTTGCAGCCTCATGTTATTTATTGTTTAAACCAATATGCCTATTGAGGTTAATTGGCGGGATAGGCGGATATTTGCGGGCTGAACGATGAACATGAAAATAGGTATTGTTTGTTATCCTACTTTTGGAGGCAGCGGGGTGCTCGCTACGGAGCTTGGGCTTGCGCTATCAGACAAGGGTTATGAGGTGCATTTTATCACCTATGAGCAGCCGGTGCGGCTTAATCAGAGTTTTCATCCAAATATTTATTTTCATGAAGTAAAGGTGCCTACTTATCCGCTGTTTGATTTTCCACCTTATGAAACTGCATTGGCCAGCGCTATGGTGAATGTGATTGTGAATCAGAAACTAGATATACTGCACTTACACTATGCCATTCCCCACGCCTCCGCAGCATATTTTGCCCGGCAGATACTGAAGAAAACGGGCAGAGATATTCCTTTTATTACTACCCTGCATGGCACCGACATTACGCTGGTGGGCCGCGACCCGACTTATGAACCGGTGGTTACTTTTTCCATCAATGAGTCTGACGCTATTACTGCGGTATCAAACAGCCTGCGGGAAGAAACATACAAATCGTTCAGCATAGAAAAGGAGATTCATGTGATCCCGAACTTTGTTGATATTAAACGGTTTCACCAGACGGATAAGGACCATTTTAAGCAGATGCTGGCCCCCGACGGAGAGCGGATTTTAGTGCATGTGTCGAACTTTAGGGCGGTGAAGCGGGTAAAGGATGTGATACGCGTGTTTGAGCAGATACGTAAAGAAATACCTTCCAAGTTACTGATGATAGGGGACGGGCCTGACCGGCAATCTGCCGAAGACCTTTCGCGTTCGCTGGGGATTTATAATGATGTGCGATTCCTGGGTAAGCAGGAGCAGATCAGCGAGATATTGAGCATAGCAGACCTGTTTATATTACCATCGGAAACGGAGAGCTTTGGGCTTTCTGCACTTGAGGCTATGGCCTGCAACGTGCCGCTTATCTCCACCAATGCAGGCGGGCTGCCAGAGATAAATATTGAAGGTAAAACGGGCTACTTGAGCGACGTAGGAGATATAGCATCTATGTCTGCCCATGCCATCTATATACTTGGCGATGACGAAAGACTCCATCAATTCAAGAAAGCAGCCATAGCTCAGGCGCGGAGGTTTGAAAAGCAACATATCATACCATTGTATGAAAAGCTGTATTGCGAGGTGATAGCGGCTTATAAGAGTGGAAAGGTATTGGCGGGTTGACAAATTTCGCGCGGGAAGACCCCGACCCAAAGGGAGGTGTTGAGTATGCGTGAGCCCGCTCATATCGTGAGATTGCTTCGTTCCTCGCAACGACGCGAGTGGGTGTGTTAATGCGTACCTTACAATAGACCGGGGCAATAAACGGACCTGAGATTTGTCACATGTCTGACAAAAGTGACAATTAAAGTGATTAATTTTAGCCAATAATGTCGAGGGCTGGTTTCGTATTATTTTTGTTGATCACTGCAATATTTGTCGGGGTGGTTACTACTTCGTTTTCTGTAAAAAACGATGGGGTAGGGTATGCTAACTTTTATACCAGTTCGCTAAACAGTTTTGAGCACCAACAGATAATTTTATTAGATAAAATAAAACAAGCAGACCTATCTTCCGAGCAGGGTATAGCCGGTATAAAAAATGAAATAGAACTGGCGAAGCTAAAGCTTAAAAATGTTGATTTCTGGCTTCGATATTTTGAACCGATAGCTTACAAAAAAATAAACGGGCCGCTGCCGGTAGAATGGGAGAATGAAGTATTTGAGAAGTTTGAGAAGCCCTATAAGCGAGAGGGTGCAGGACTGGCCCTTGCTGAATTGTACCTGGATAAGAAGGGCTTTATCAAGGATTCACTCGTTCACCTGATCCAGATATCCGCTGATGCCCTAAAAACATACCGCGCAGATTCCATTACCAGGCAGTTAGCAACTTCGGACCACTTTTTTTTATGTAACAGGTTGTATTTATTGAACCTGGCAGCGATTTATACTACTGGTTTTGAGTGCCCCGGCAATGATAACATTATCCCGGAACTGCGGTCTATGATGGCCGGCGTCGGTAATATTTATTTGAGTTATAATGAGAGTTTCAAGGCGGCGCCGGTAACGGGTGATTACCAGGCGTTGTACAATAAAGCCATTGAATTCGTCAACAGCCAGCCTGCGGATTTTACCCGATTTGACCATTTTAGTTTTATTAAAAACTATGTAAACCCACTGTTCGCTATTAATCAAAAAATGATCCTGCAGTATGATGTCGTCTCCGGCAGCTTTAATGACTATACGCTGAACAATAACTGCAATTCTATTTTTGATAAATCGCTCTATATGCCTCAAAACACCAAGGGGATATATTCTTTGGTTGATGACTCGGAAATACTGGATGAGATAAAGGATGTGGGCAAGCTGCTTTTTTATGATCCGATAATATCCGGCAATAATATGCGAAGTTGCGCATCATGCCATAAACCGAAAGAATACTTTACTGATACGTCTGTTTCCACGGCGTTGAACTTTGACCGCCAAACGAGGCTCCCGAGGAATACGCCCACACTTGTTGATGTGGTGTATAATCACCTGCTGATGCTGGATGGCAAGCACATCTCGCTGCAAAACCAGGGCAGGGATGTAATGACCAATAAGAATGAAATGAACGGTAACGAAAAAGAAATAGTGGAGAAAGTATTAAGCTGTAAACAGTATAGAAACGCGTTCAAAAAGTTCGTGAAATATACGCCCGAAGAAAAAGACATCACCCTTGATCATATCGTATCGGCAATAACACTTTATTACCAGGAATTCAGCAACTATTACGCACCTTTTGACGAGGCTATGAACAATGGCAAGGCTTTGACGAAGGAGGCTATTAACGGGTTCAATCTATTTATGGGTAAGGGGCAATGCGCCACCTGCCATTATGTACCGCAATTTAATGGGGTGCCCCCGCCATACATAGGCTCGGAATTTGAAGTGCTGGGCGTGCCGGAAGACAGCACTTACCGAAAGCTGAGCGCAGATAAAGGAAGGTATGGCATCAACCCCGCTTTTGAAACGATGGGGGCATTCAGAACAGGAAGCATCAGAAATGCACAGTTTACAAAGCCATATATGCACAATGGCATTTTTTACAGCCTGGATGAAGTGATAGATTTCTACAACACCGGCGGTGGGGCAGGGAGGAAATTAGATTTAGTTAACCAAACGCTTTCACCGGATTCACTAAAACTCACCGCTGCGGAAAAAAAAGAATTAATTTCATTTATACATTCATTAAACGAAAATATTATCTTTGAAGTATCTCCCGATAAATTACCATTGTCTTCCAATAAAGCATTAAATGACAGAAAAGTGGGGGGTGAATATTAGGTTTTGTAAAACTTTCGAAATGCCATGAAGCATGCCAGCCTTGTCTTATCTTTGCTACTTTGTACGCTATTCTTTGAGTGTGCTACAAGGCATAAAATAACATACAATATTCCCGCAAACTACCCGGAAGCAAAGCGCGGACAGTTGTTGACCTCGCTTGATAAAGGGAAGGAACTGTACAAAACAAACTGCTCTGAATGCCATGGTATTTTTACACAAGGCAAGGATAAAATACCCAATTTTACCAATACCCAGGTTGACAATTATTCGATGATGTTTTTACGCCGGGACCCCAAGAACCATGCAGTAAGCAGAAAAATGTCGCCGGAGCAGCTAAACGAAGTTTTTAGTTTTTTGAAGTACATTAAGAGGGACAGCGTAATCAATAAAAGAAGAAGAATATAATTATTAAACTGTTCCTTATTTTTACGTGTGGACGCCCGGATTCTACAAACGGGTTTGTTTATTTTTTGGATATACAGCTACTTTCAAGGGATTCCAATAGCAGCGCAATCTATTTAGCGGGCTACCACAGGAAACAAAGATTTCACACCGGGAGGCCCGAATTTTACAACATTTTTTAAAATAAATGTTTGGATTTATATAATTTGCGCAGATTATAAATTAATGTATATTTCTAGCACATTATGCAGATGAAAAATATTATATTATTTTACGAAAATTAGTAGGGTAAAATATTCACGTAAATGGCTAAGAAAAAAGTGATAATACTCGGTGGCGGCGTTGGCGGAATGAGCGCTGCACATGAGCTTGCAGAACGCGGCTATGAAGTGGAAATTTATGAGCGCAATCCTGTTTATTCGGGAGGCAAAGCACGCAGTATAAATTATTATGGCAACCATATAGGCCAGCATTACGAGGATCCCCTTCCGGGGGAACATGGGTTCCGGTTTTTTCCTGGTTTTTACAAGCATATTATTGATACTATGAAACGCATCCCATTCACTATGAATGGGAAACAAAGCACTGTTTTCGACAACTTGGTATCAACTACCCGTGAATATCTTGCCCGCCATGGAAACCTTTGCCCCATGGTAGTCAACGCTTCTTTTCCCAAGAACCTAAAGGACATAGAATTAGTGATTACGGATCTTCACGGAACGGACACGGGGCTGACTGAAAACGATAAGAAATTTTTTGCGGAACGTGTTTGGCAGATCATTACAAGTTGCACACTGAGGCGCGACAATGATTATGAACGCATGGGATGGTGGGAATACATGGAAGCCAATACTGATAAATTCAGCCCAGCCTATAAAAGTTTGTTGGTGGAGGGGTTGCTGCATACACTTATCGCCGCACATGCAGAGACGGCCAGTACAAAAACAGCTGGCGACATATTTTTGCAATTAATTTTTTGCATGTCTGATCCGACGGTTAATACAGACCGGGTTTTGGATGGGCCTACTAATGAACGCTGGCTGAATCCCTGGCTTGATTATCTGAAAAGCAAAGGGGTAAAATATTTTCTCGGCCACGAAGTAACAGCCATTCATCTCGCCAATGAGGTGATTTCATCAGCGACGGTAGTCGACGAGTCAGGTGTTACTTCTGATATCAATGGTGATTACTTTATCCTGGCCGTTCCGGTGGAACGTTCGGCTCTGCTTATTTCGGAAGAAATTGTGAAAGCTGATAAAACGCTGGCTTATATAAAGGTATTGGCGAAAAGTGTAAACTGGATGAATGGGATCCAGTTTTACCTCAATGAAAATGTAACAATAACTAACGGCCACATTATTTGCCTCGACACTCATTGGGCGCTTACTGCTTTTTCGCAAATACAGTTTTGGAAAAACTATGATATTACCAAGAAGGGAAACAAAAACGTGAAAGGATTGCTGAGCGTGGATATCAGCGAGTGGTTTAAAAAGGGCAATTTTAATAAAAAATGCGCCAACGACTGCACACATGAAGAAATTATGAAGGAGGCATGGGCCCAATTAAAATATAGCCTGAATGTGGAGGGGACAGAGATTCTAAAGGACGAAATGATCGTTGACTGGTGCTTAGACAGGGATATTGTTGACAATGAAACTACATTGGCTCCCTTGACGCCCCAGAACCCAACCCACAAAAGAGTATTTGTGTTGCCAGACAAAGTAGTGGCGCCGGGGAAGTTTGTTAACGATATTCAACCGCTGCTAGTTAACACTGTAAATACGTGGGGTTTGCGCCCGGAAGCAAATTGTGCTATCCCTAATTTATTTTTTGCCGCGGATTATGTACGTACCTATACCGACCTAGCTACTATGGAATGTGCTAATGAAGCAGCCCGCCGGGCAGTGAACTGCCTAATGGTTGCTGATAACAATGACGGGCCTATTTGCAGGATATGGCCATTACAAGAACCCAAAGTTTTTATGCCTTTTAAATGGTATGACGAGGTGAGATACCGGAAAGGTTTACCCTGGCAAATGCATACTCCCTGGTGGCTCAAGCTGTTTATGGCGCCATGGACGATTCTATGCCTGGCGGAAGGGTTCGTCCGGCTTATTATTGTTAAGATATTTGGCAGGAACTGATGGCGGCTGCTTGATATTTTGAGTTTAAATCGCAATTTCATCTACGATTAAAATAAAGCTAATGTACCCGAAACTGCTCAATCTTACTGATTATACTGTTGCTGACCATCTCTTGTTCGCGATCGGTTGTTTCCTTTGGGTGATTGTGTATATACTGGTGATCAAAAACATCCGCCGGTTTAAATATATTGAAATACCGCTCATAGCAATCAGTGTAAATTTTGCGTGGGAGACACTCTGGAGCTGGGTGTTTTATACTAATATGGGGTCCTTGTATCAATGGGGTTACCGGGCATGGTTTTTTCTTGATTGCTTTATTGTTTACAGCGCCTTTAAATACGGGTATAAACAATTGCCCGAAGGCTTCCATAAGAAATCCGCAAAATTTATCCTCGCCTTCGCGTGGGCTGGGTGGATGGTGCTGCTGTATTGGTTTACGGTAGTGTGGGATATGCCGCAAAGCGGCATGGGCGGCTATGGCGGCTACTGGTGCAATATTATCATGTCAGCCCTTTATATTCCTTTGCTGGTTCGTACTAAGGAGCTAAACTATTTTTCTTTTGCGAACGCAATTCTAAAATGGTTGGGCACGTTCCTGGTGACAATTTTTTGTTTTAATCATGCACAGTGGCATGGTAAGTGGTTCCTGTACAGCCTGGGCATTGCGACTGCTTTGCTGGATATTGTTTATATTACACTCATATACCTATTGAAAAAGAAAGCTAATGTTAAACTCGGGTAAATATATTGCCAAGGTATTTAATCTCAATGGCCTTCCCCTGGATGAAAAGAATAAAGAGGGTTTGGCAGTGGAACTGGCGATATGGATCGTAGTGGCCGGCACCTTTTACAATCTTATTTACATTTCCCTGGGTTATTCATCGGTCATTCTGAGCTCTGTCTTATCCATAGTAGTTACGTTGATCAACCTCGCGATTTTTAAATTGTCCGGGAATTTCAAGGTTTTCGGCGCCTCACAGTTAATCATCATTCTTTTTTTCGGCCTGATTACACATGGTATATTAGGCGGGTTTGTAGATTCCAGCGGCCTTGCCCTATGCGCCATCCTGCCTGCAATAGGCGCCTTATTATTTTCCTCTGTCCGCACAGCACGGATTTTATTTGTTCTTTACTGCCTTGGTTTGATTGTATTGGGATTGTATGAAGCTCAGTCTCTTGATGTCCCTTACCGAATGCCCCGTTGGTTGAGCCTGACTTTTTTCGTGACAAATTTTATTTTTATCTCCGTTATTATTTACTTCATCATAGAAAGCTTTCACAGCAGGATGATTGCCACCCAGCTTAGCCTGGAAAAGGAAAAGGAGAAATCCGACTCACTATTGCATAATATCTTGCCGGCTGAAATTATTGAAGAATTAAAAGAAACAGGACATTCAAAAGCACGTTTGTTCAACCATGTTACGGTATTATTTTCTGATTTTGTCAATTTTACCAGTATCAGCGAGCACCTGGCGCCAGAAGAATTGGTTTCAGAAATAGACTTTTGTTTCAAGGCTTTTGACCAGATCATGGAGCGAAACGGAATGGAAAAGATCAAAACGATAGGAGATGCTTACCTCGCGGTTTGCGGCATGCCGATAGAAAATGAATTTCATGCCCGGAATACCGTACGGGCAGGCATCGAGATTCTTGACTTCATCAAACAAAGAAAAAAAGAGGGCGGGGTTTTTGATGTACGCATCGGGATAAATACGGGATCTCTTGTAGCAGGCATAGTAGGCGTAAAAAAGTTTGCCTATGATATTTGGGGTGATACGGTAAATACAGCTTCGCGCATGGAGCAGAACAGCGGAATCGGTAGAATAAACGTGAGTGGCTGCACTTATGAATTGATTAAAAATGATTTCGAATGTACCTATCGTGGAAAAATTGAAGCGAAACATAAGGGGATGATTGATATGTATTTTGTAAACGGGGTTTTGGAAAAAGGGAAGCTAAGTCCGGATACACATACGGAGCTATAATTTTACTGGTCTATAACAGCTGATTTTGAAATTTGCCACCCATATTAACTAATAGTTAAACCAAGGCAGATTATCAGGGCATCTTCGCTTTCAAATAAAAATTGCCAGTATTTTCACAAAAAATATTTGTTTTTTCAAAAAAAAGCGTATTTTTATTTTTTAAATAACCGATCTTATCATTTCACCCTAACAATTTTCTACAAATGAAACACCTAAACCTTCTATCGATCGCAATGATCCTTTCTGTGGCAAGCTTTGCACAGCCCCCCATTTCCGGAACCTCTTCTACCTGTGTCGGCGTGGCGACGCCATACACTGACGCCACTACCGGCGGCACGTGGAGCGTTAGTAATTACTCGCTAGCCACTATTAGCGCGACGGGTGTACTAATCGGCGTCGCAGCGGGTGTTGACACGGTTATCTATACTGTCCCTCCGGGGGCATTTGTCGTCCACACCGTAACAATAAACCCGCCGCCCTGTCCTATTATGGGGGTTGCAACGGTATGTGCAGGCGGTACAACATTATTAACGGATTGCCTGGGCGGCGGCGTATGGTCGAGTGCCGCCCCTGCTATTATAAGTATCAGCGGGGCTGGTGTGGTTACCGGTGTAGCATCAGGTACGGCCATAATTACTTATGCTGATGCTGCCGGGTGCTTTGTTACCATTTCTGTGGGCGTAAGCTCGCTTCCAACTCCTTTTCCTGTGACCGGTGGTGGCAGTTATTGTATAGGTGGAGCTGGCGTAAATGTCGGCCTTGCAGGGTCGGCAACCGGCATTAATTACCAGCTTTATTGCGGCGGTGTTGCGGTTGGCGCCCCGGTGGCCGGTACAGGGACTACGCTTAGCTTCGGCCTGCAAACTGTTGTTGGCGTTTATACTGTGGTGGCTACAAATGTGACTACGGGGTGTACGAACAACATGACATTCAGCGCTACTGTGAGTACGGTTCCTTTGCCATCTTCATATACCGTAACAGGCGGCGGGAGCTATTGCGCTGGTGGCGGATCTGGCAGTGTTATCGGGTTAAGTTCATCCGATGTGGGAGTGTCTTACACTTTAGATTCAGATGGGGTTGCAGTTTTGACAATTACCGGTACAGGCTCATCACTTACTTTTGGTTACCATTTAGCCGGCACATACACCATTACCGCGACGGCGGGAGGAACCATCTGTACGGCCGCGATGGTGGGCAGCGCTGTTGTGGCCGTAGGTCCATTACCCACAGCCTTTACCGTAACCGGTGGTGGCGGTTATTGCTCAGGCGGGGCCGGGGTAGATGTAGGGTTGGCCGCTTCTAATACGGGTACCAATTACCAGCTCTATCGCGGTGGCGTTGCGGTTGGCGGCCCGGTGGCCGGTACAGGCGCTCCGATCAGTTTCGGCCTGCAAACTATTGCAGGCACTTATACTGTGGTGGCTACAAATGCAGCTACACTTTGTACAAACACTATGATTGGCAGCGTCACTGTTACCACTGTTCCATTGCCCGCTGCGTATACCGTATCGGGTAGCGGGAGTTATTGTTCCGGCGCAGCTGGCTATGATGTTACTTTAAGTTCATCTGATGTCGGGATTACCTATACTTTAGACTCTGACGGCGTAGCAGATATGACCCTAGCCGGTACGGGATCATCGCTTGATTTCGGCCACCATTTAGCAGGCACTTATACCATTGCTGCCTCAAGCGGAGGAACTACCTGCACTACAGCTATGGCCGGCAGTGCTACAATCACTTTAGCCTCGATAATAACTCCTTCGGTAATCATCACAGCAAGCCCGGGCACAACAGTATGTGCAGGCACGGTGGTTACTTTCACAGCCACTCCATCAGGCGGCGGGGCAGCCCCGACTTATGCGTGGACAGTAGACGGCAGTAGCGTTGGTACAGGCTACACATATGTCTATACGCCGGCCGACGGCGATGTAGTTGCGGTATCCCTAACCAGCAGTGCAGCATGCGCGACGCCGGCTACTGTAAGTAGTTCCGTAATCATCACTATTTCCACACCCGTGGTCACTGCCTCTGCTTCAAGTGTTTCCTGCGATGGCTCCTATACGCTCACTGCAGGCGGCGGCGTCAGCTATACCTGGACGCCATCCACGGGGCTTTCCTGCGCCGGCTGCGGCTCGCCGATAGCAAATCCATCAGCGACCACCACCTATACGGTTATGGGTACGACCGCATTAGGCTGTACCGGAACAGCCACTGTTAGTGTGGACGGGAACAGGATAATGGGTACTATCTCCCCGAGTGTATCCGGCTCAATAGAAGTGTGGCTGATACAGTTCAATCCTGCCGACAGCTCTATATCAGCACTCGATTCGCAGGTTGCATGCACATCAGGGGGCAGCCAGTATTACAACTTTGCCGATCCTGCAAGCGGCAATTACATGGTGAAGGCATACCTTACAGGAGGCACTCCCGGAGCCAGTGGCTATATACCTACTTATGGCACTTCAAGCGCTCATTGGTATTCTGCAACAGGAATTACGCACAGCAGCGCAACAGACAATATGAACATCACGATGATCTATGGCACGGTGCCTTCTGGATCGGGTTTTATCAGCGGATTTGTAGCTTCGGGCGCCGGAAGAGGCACCTCAGTTCCGGCTCCGTCAGTGGGTATGCTTATTTATTTGACTGATGCTTCCGGTAATGTGCTTACTTACACAAAGACCGACGGCTCTGGAAATTATTCATTCGGCAGCCTTGCTAACGGGACTTATATCATTTACCCCGAGGATTATCAATATAATACTACGGCGTCAACACCCATCACATTAAGCAGTTCATCAGAGAGTGTGACCGGAGTTGACTTTCAACAATTTACCACCTCGATGATTATTATTCCGTTTGATTTTAGTAATACCGGGGTAACACCAGTAACTGCAAAGGAGGGAATCAGTGTATTCCCTAACCCTGCTTCTGATAAGCTAAACATCAGTTGGGAAAACCAAACGACAGGCACAGCTAACCTGGTGATCACAGATGTTTTAGGCCGTGAAGTATATAAGTCGGTTATGAATATAAATGCAGCGTCAGGAACTACACAGGTGGGGCTGCAGGGCATTAAAGACGGTATCTATTTACTCACGATCAAAGGTGAAAACATTAATTACAGCGCAAAGGTGTTGATAGAAGAATAGCGAAGTTGTTATTTCTCATACCAAAGAATGCCCTATGGGCATTCTTTGGCTACTATCAATAATCCGTTTGGCGTATGCAATCGTTATTGAAGAGAAGTGCCCCGACTTTCGTTTTTGAAGTTTGCCCACAATTTCCACATAAATCGTTTTTATTTAAAAAAATAGATTTTACTTTTCAAATAATCAAATAATCAATTAATCAATTAATCAATCTTATAATTTCACCCTAACAATTATTTACGAATGAAACACTTAAACCTTTTCGTGATCTCAATGATCTTGTCTGTGGCATGTTTTGCACAGGCCCCGGCCCCAATTACCGGCCCTTCTTCAGTTTGTGTAGGCGTTGCAGTGCCGTACTCCGATGTTACTACAGGTGGCACCTGGAGTTGTAGTTCAACGGCTATTGCTGCTATTGGCGCTACCACTGGCGTGCTTACCGGCGTATCGGCAGGGACAGTGCATATTACCTATACACTGCCCTCGTCCGCAGACACCGTGCTTTCCGTCACAGTAGCTCCTCCACCATGCCCCATTTCCGGACCCAGTTCTGTATGCCTTGGAGCTATGGTTGCGGAAACTGACTGTGTTTCCGGTGGCGCCTGGTCATGCAGCGCACCGGTAATTGCCACTATTGGTTTTGCGTCCGGCATGATTTCAGGGGTGGCAGTTGGCACTACTACCCTCACATACACTACGGCTTCCGGGTGCGTGGTAACCATGGCTATTGCTGTGAGGCCGGCCCCAGTGTCTTTTACCGTTACTGGAGGCGGCGCGATGTGCGCAGGAGGCAGCGGCTTTTCTATTGGCTTGTCGGGCTCAAGCACAGGCGTTAGTTATTCTTTGTATTTGGGGACCACTTTGGTTGGTAGTGCGGTTGCGGGCACAGGCAGCAGCCTTTCTTTTGGTTCGATGTTAGCGGCAGGGGTATATACCGTCGCAGCCACAACAGCGGCTCCCGGATGCACTATGACGATGGGCGGAAGCGCGAGTGTGGTGGTAAATCCGTTGCCTGCCGTTCATACTATTACCGGTGGTGGCCCTTACTGTGCAGGAGGCTCCGGTGACCATATAATCCTCGATGGTTCAGATGCTGGTATTAATTACCAGCTTTATGATGGTGGTGTTCCTGTGGGCGCACCCATGGCTGGCATTGGCGCACCTTTGGACTTCGGCTGGCACACGGTAGCAGGTGTTTATACAATTGTTGCTACAAACGCAACTACTTTATGTACAAACAATATGGCCGGCACTGCAGTTGTAAGTGTCACTGCATTACCCGTTGTTTATGCTGTTACAGGCGGTGGCTCTTATTGCGCCGGCGGCGCCGGAGACCCAGTTGGATTGGCTAACTCTACTACTGGCGTCACCTACCAGCTTTATAACGGTTCTTCGGCGGTAGGCAGCCCGGTATCGGGCACAGGTACTGCTATTAGCTTCGGCACTTTAACTGCAGCGGGTACATATACCGTTGTAGCTGATGGTGGAGTTACGGGTTGCGCTACTACGATGACCGGGAGCGCCACTATTTCAGTAAATCCGTTGCCGGTTGTTTACAATGTTACCGGGGGCGGCTCATATTGCGCTGGCGGCCCGGGATCTGATGTGGCGCTAAGCGGCTCTGACGCTGGTATTCATTACCAGCTTTATTTAGGTGGGGTAGTAACAGGGGCAGCTATTGCAGGCACAGGCATGGCATTCGACTTTGGGATGGAAACCGGCGCCGGTGTTTATACAGCAGTGGCTACAGATGCCACTACCGGCTGTACCAGCAGCATGGCGGGCAGTGCCACGGTGACAGTTGCTCCATTACCCACAGTTACAGCAACTGCTTCCTCAGTAGCCTGTGACGGTTCTTATACACTATCGGCTGGTGGTGCCACCAGTTACACCTGGACTCCTGGCACGGGTCTTAGCTGCGTGGGTTGCGCTTCGCCTTCTGTGACGCCATCAGCTACGACCAGCTATACTGTTATGGGTACCAGTGCAGCAGGCTGCACCAATACTGCGAGCGTTAGTGTCGATGGCAACAGGATCATGGGTAGTATCTCCCCTAGTGTATCCGGCTCAATAGAGGTGTGGCTGATACAGTTCAATCCGGCTGACAGCTCCATATCGGCGCTCGATTCGCAGGTTGCCTGTACATCAGGGGGCAGCCAGTATTACAACTTTGCAGATCCTGCAAGCGGCAATTATATGGTGAAGGCCTACGTTACTGGAGGCACCCCGGGCGCCAGTGGTTATATACCGACCTATGGTACTTCAAGCGCTCATTGGTACTCAGCAACAGGTATTACGCACAGCAGTGCAACGGACAATATGAACATCACGATGATCTATGGCACTGTGCCTTCTGGACCGGGCTTTATCAGCGGCTTTGTAGCTTCCGGCGCCGGAAGGGGCACCTCAGTTCCCGCTCCATCAGTGGGTATGCTTATTTATTTGACTGATGCTTCCGGTAATGTGCTTACTTACACAAAGACCGACGGTTCTGGAAATTATTCATTCGGCAGCCTTGCTAATGGCACTTATATCATTTACCCCGAGGATTATCAATATAATACTACCGCATCATCAACCATCACTTTGAGCAGTTTATCAGAGAGTGTGACCGGAATTGACTTTAAACAATATACCACCTCGATGATCATTATTCCATTTGATTACAGTAATACCGGTGTAAGCCCGGTAACTGCGCAACAAGGAATCAGTGTATTCCCCAATCCAGCTGCAGATAAGCTGAACATCAGTTGGAAAAACCAAACAACAGGCACAGCTAACCTAGTGATCACGGATGTATTGGGGCGTGACGTATATAAGTCGGCTATGAATATCAATGCAACGTCGGGAAGTGCACAAGTAGGGCTACAGGGAATTAAAGACGGTATTTATTTGCTCACCATCAAAGGTGAAAGCATCAATTATAGTGCAAAGGTGCTGATAGAAGAATAGAGATTCTGTTATTTTGTAAATACCAGATGCCCGTAGAGCGGGCATCTGGTATTTTAGAAAAGATCCAGATTAAGTCGGTATTGATAGAAATGAAGGGGGGTACCAATATCCTTAAACTCGAGGTGTTAAAAAACAGCTTTATATTTGTAGCTCAATCGTGGCGTCACGACAATTTATTTAGATAATGGCAAATGAAGTAGAGAAAACAGCACTGCTGGTTATGGATGTGCAGCCGGGCATTGTTGAAAGGCTAAAAGACAAGGAAGAATATATTGCAAAGGTTATTTCAGTTGTCGCGGCAGCTCGTGAAAAGCACATTCCGGTAGTACATGTCGTCGTAGGCTTTCGCCCGGGTTTTCCGGAAGTCAGCATGCGCAATAAATCTTTTCACGCTATAAGGGAGTCGGTGCCGGCCTACCTGGTGAATCCCCACCCGGCAATAACGGTTGCAGATGATGATATAGTGGTCGTAAAGCGCAGGGTAAGCGCCTTTGCCGGCAGCGATCTTGAAGTGGTACTCCGGGCACAGGGAATTCATCATCTTGTGCTCGCGGGCATTGCGACAAGCGGTGTCGTATTGTCCACCCTCCGGGAGGCTGCCGATAAAGATTATCAAATTACAGTTCTCTCAGACCTGTGTGCCGATTTAGACGATGAGGTGCACTCGGTACTATTAGAGAAGGTATTTCCGCGCCAGGCTGCCGTGATCAGTAGCGAGCAATGGATAAATTCCTGAAGGTCAATGGTTAAAGGTCAGCGATTAATGGCTTCAGGTATTTATGACCGTAACAATTAATCATTCACAGTTATTGCTCATAACTAAGCCTTATTTGTTTCCACACCTGGAAATCCTGCCCTGCACGCTGACGGTTTTGACTGGCAGCAGTGGCGTCAATTACCGGGGCTTCACTTCCCCCACCTTTGGCCTTGCCGCCACCGATGCCAATACCCATACCTCCATTGGGGCCACGTACAGGGCTGCCGCTGCCGTTGGCGTTGCCAGGCGAGCGGTGGGCATTGCTGGTGTCATAATTCCATACGGGCATAGCGCCCTCGTCAACAGCTTCTGCAACGTGGCCTAATTGAGCTATTTCATCATTGTTGAGGCCATAAAAAGTAAAGCATATAGTTATTCTATCCCCGGCAGTTACATGGTCTCCAATGGTCGTATATATGCTTTTAAAGGGTATCGCAATTTCCCAAACCATCTCATTAAAGTCATTAACTGCGGCCGCGGCGGTTATTCCTGTTTTTTTATTCTCCGCCTGATAATCGCTATCATATTCCTGGAGGCCGGTCACCCTTATATCGGTAATATGCAGCTTTTGTTCTCCAGCGATTGCAGTGATATCGGTGTCATGCGGCTCTTTGGTAATATTGTCTTTGTGACGGCCGGATCGTTTTGCATTGTCCTGAATACTAAAGCTGAATGAATTGGTAATCATTTTTTTACCTGTGGTATCCATAACTATAGTAAGGCCATTCTTCCGTATTTTAGTCTTGGTGGTTTCATCACTGGTTTTCATCGTCAGATATAATGTTTCGGCATCATTAGCGATCGCGTACTGCATCATAGTATTTATGTCTTCCGAGTAAGGGTAGGGTTGCGGCCACTCGTCGTTATTGCCATCTATCACTATTGGTTTACTAACCCAGCGGCTTTCCCCTTTGGCAAAACCAGGTAGCGGTAACACGCCAAGCATGACTATAAAAACGCAATTTAGATAGCTGCCGCGCCATATATTGCGGGAAATTACACCACACCACATCACGAGAGATTTATCTGAAAGGTACTGATATACTAGCTACTGAGGTCTACGCAATGGTCAATGTTTGCCCGGATGTGGAAAATTTAAGCGTCTTTTCACATTTGCAGGATCCGTGGGTTTCCTCACCATTTATGTTCCTCCCGTAGCACCATTGCGGAATCCGGTGTAATCTGGTGCTCTAAAGCATATTGCATAGCGGCGGCGTCCGCGTGTTCTTTATGCGTATTCGTGTATTGAATTTGATCTTTGACCTGTTGCGGAATTGGCGCAGTTGAGCAACTGCTGATGGCCGCTACTATCAGGAGGAATAAATACGTCTTTTTCATTTTTTTTAATTTTTACTATGTTAAAGCAATTTTCAGCCGTATCGCAATACCTG
>Ga0206890_1044_pt1 | contig 36568 bp, 37 predicted proteins | sample Alteio_BWOrgHeat_58_FD_152960 | JGI IMG/M metagenome (GOLD analysis project Ga0206890, IMG submission 152960) | Enriched cells from forest soil in Barre Woods Harvard Forest LTER site, Petersham, Massachusetts, United States - Alteio_BWOrgHeat_Nextera6 ... | reverse complement strand
AGGGTGGAAGAAGGTAAACACTGCCATCGAGAAATATAACAACTTGTCCGCAGAAAAAACGCAATTGGCTGCAGAGAATACAAAGCTCAAGGAAGAAAACACCATAATGAAAGAAGATAATACCAAGCTAAATGCAGCGATGGCAAAACTGCCCTCTCCTTTAGAACGTATAAATGCGCAGGCACAGGCGCCTGAACAGCCGAGTTTGGGTCTTTAGCTTAAAAGGCCAATTCAACAGTCGTATGAAAAATATCAGCCAATGCCTGCAAGGTATTGGGATTATGGATCGTGTCTTTGGCAATGGGCAACAGGCCGTGAAGCAACCAGTAAGACTCGTTCTTCGGCTTTGCTCCATAACGGCAGCGCAGCATATTCAACTCATCGGATTCAGCGGTTTCCATTGCCTGGCTGGCAGGTTCCGCGAACGATACATACCCCATAATATGCGTGTGCAATTGCATCAATTCTTACTTCTTTCTTAACTTATCATCAGATAAACTCTTACTGATTGTATCTATTTTACCCTAAAAATTATAGTGAAGGTTTTTTGACAGTCTTTTTATGACGCTTATGCTTGATGGGCGGAAAGCATTGTTTTATCGTGGGGTTAATGAAATATAACTAGGGGGACCACTTGAGCAAACTCTCTGCCTCTGAGCAAATTATAGCTGAAAAAACCGTTTGTATCCTTTTGGTGCGTGGTGAAAATCCTGATGGTCAACCCATTTATGCTTATGTGGCTGTGCGCGCCGATAAGCTGGAATCTTTCATGGAAGCACAGAAAAGCGGCATGTTCTACCCTGAGGATTTTGGTGTGATTGTAGAAGCGGGCGAAGGCGAGCCTTCAGAAGAAATACGCAAAAAGATGGAAACCGAATATGGATTCAACCACCAGATGATGGTGGATATCCCTGACAGTGACAAAGCCCATGAAATCACCAGTAATCTAAAGCCGCCTGTCACGGATGAATAAAACGGGCGCTTTTGCTCTAAAAGCCTAAACGGGCTGTATTTGTCACACAATATTCATACGAAATACCCCTTAAATTCGCTAAGATAAGATAAGTCGCAAAAGGCATTACGCCCGTAGTGTGCCTTGCGAAATGTTAAAGGGTTACCATGTCTGAGCTTAGTGATAGAGCCAAGATTAATATATCCGTCCTGGGAGCCGGCCTTGGCGTTGTGCCGATTACGCTCGGTGCGGTCTATTGGACTGAGAAGCTTATCCCTGAGCAAATGAAAGCCCTTAAAACATGGGTGGCTGAAAATATTGTCGAATCTAATCCCAAAATTTTTGATGCGCTTTCAAGCGGTATTCGCCGTGCCAACGAAAAGCACGATAAGAAGAAGCGCGAAGAGCTTGTGAAACGTGGTGAGTCGCTGCTGGAGGAGGATGGCCGTTGGTCCGATTCCAAGAAAAAAGCGTATGTTATTTCTGATTCATTGGTTACGGTCGCCAACGCGTTGCTCTGGGATTTTGGCGCTACCATTGCATTACAAAAAATCTTCAATCATTCTTTAAAAGTTGATAGCCATCCTGTGGGCACAGCCATAGTGGAAGGTGTCTCCCATCTAGGGTGTATAGCGTTGGCCCCCAGCCCCTTGTTTGCCGGGATTTCAGAAAATATGCATCATGGGTTGGCGGATATGATTCAGCGTGTGACAGGCCTCGACAGAGAGGCGGCAAAAGATATCTCCCTGCCGTTTACCTATGTCACTTTCCCCGGTCTTATTGCTACCGGGGCTGCGCTCATCTATGCCAACGTAAAACATAATGGGCGTTGACGGAGTCAGTAATTTACAACGTTAATAGCGGAATCCTTATAAGCATTAATAAGCTTACCCTCCTGAAACACAAAGATAGTAGGGCGTTTCTCATTAGGCAGATAATAAATATAGTAGGTTAAAATAAGATTTTTTGCCTCCCAATGTTTTTCCACCACTTTCTTAGGTTCTCCCAGCGCCAGCAAGACCATCTCTTGCGTCGCACCGAGGAATACGGTGCGATTAACAAGCACCTCTTTTTCTTCAAAAGGAATAGTAAGTTCTTTGATGGCAGCTAGCCGCGCCTGCTCCTGCCGCGCTTCAGGGGTAATGCCGTATATGTCGATCTGGAGGAGAATATCAGTTAAAAGCTCCGGCTGATAATTCGCCATATACGAGAGCATAAGATAAACCAGCCCTCCTACCATGATATAGGGTAACGCGCGCAACATTTTGATAGACCCACCTTTATCAAAACAGCACATAATCGGCTGTTTGCGCTCCATCCTATCTTATATATCACTAATTTTTAGTAAATTATCGCATCCGTTATTGTGCGGTATTGGGCTTGGGATGTTCCTGTAATTGAGGCTGAGAGGGCTGTAAAAGGCGGGTGGAAGCAGTCAGTTGTTGCATATTTGCATCGTATGTCGCTTTTGTAGAATTTATATGCCTGCTGTCACAAGGGATTTCACTGTACATCTCATTATAGGAGCCTTGGGAGGCGAGCAGGATGTTGTTTTCAACATTGCTCTGCGCATGCGCCTTGAATAGTTCCTGCTCAAGAGCAATGCGAATCACATCAAAATCCTGAGCATTGTTCTGTGCACATTTATGGAGGTAATAATAGGTTACGAACCATGCTTCGTAACGTTCTTTCAGCCAGTCGATATAGGCCTGCTCCTTACTGTCCTTTTCATTGAATTCCGTAATATCGGAAAATGGAAGCCCCGCAGATATCGCCGGTTTTTCGGGTGTTTTTGCGGCAGTGCTGGCAACGGCAGCGATAATACTGGATGGCGGGACGTTGCTTATTTGTATGGAGGATACTGTATGATGCATGTCGTTTGCCGCTTCGGTCAGTAAAAGCAGCGTAATCAATATCCCGAGCTGATTGCTGCGCCGGTAAAATGCTTTGAGAATAAAACCCGTATTGGCGGAATGCGATGGATCATGAAGGCATTTTTTAAGCTGTTTGTCCTCGCGCAATGCACCCCAAAGCCAAAAAAGCCAAATAGTTATTATTATCAACCATTTGGCGGCCAGGAAAAGAAGATCGGCTGAAAGGGAAAAGAGGCTCATCATCCGTTTGGTGTGTTATGGTTGAATTTCAACAGGTCATCCTAAGATGAACTTTTTATTAATATATGCAAAAAAGCTAAAAAATAAGCAAAACTTCATAATATTGTAACAATTTGGTGTTAGGTTGATAATTGAGAAATTGTTCTCTTACGCGGGTGTTGCGATGAGTGACGAATATTATAACGATGAATCTACACATGTAAAAGACGCCAGTGAAATGCTGTCAGGTGGTGGTGTTGACGTAAAATCAGGCACCGTACAGATTTTTGGTTACGGTCTCAAAGTATCTCCCGCAATTGCGCAAGTGGTGGCGCCTTTTTACAATCAGATTCTCAAAACCATTGCTGTGGAAGGCGGTCGCGTTGCTTTCAAGCATGGTTATGAGCTACCCAAAAAATTTGGTGCCAGCAATCCTCTTGCTTACGGGATAGCACGTATAGCGGAATTTGCCTGGCAGTTTGGCCCCACCATTGCCGATACAAGTCTTAACGTTCATAAAAGCATTAAAGCCGGATATGATGAAGGAGCGAAGGTACGGGAATTATTGAGCCCGTATCTTGCTGCCAATCACAATATGAATACCGGCATAACCGCCTTTATGTCGGATTCGAACCGCGGTGTGCAAAATGTTCGTGCTTATATTGCCAAGAGATCCAAAAATTCCTTGATGGCAAATTTTGCAGACTTCACGGCAAAAATTCCTGCGTTAATGTTGATTCATTGGCAGCGCAAATTGGATGATATTAATAATCATGAGCGCTTTAGAGATGCGTATGATCCAGCCGATAGTGCAAAGGCTGATGCGCATATTGAAGAACTTAAAGCTCTAAAAGAACCTAATACAAGTGGCGAGAATAATGCGTTGGGCAGGCTTGATCGACTTTCATCGGATATCAAACAAGATGCGGATTTTATAAAGTGGCAGCGCACCAATCATGGAGGTGAGCCTCTTCAATTTTTAATTCAAACGCGTCCGATGCAAGTATGGAATCAATTGACTGGCAGCGGTAATGCTAAAGATATCTTTACGCAAATCTTTAAGCCAAAACATGCCAACGAATTGGAATTGAATCTTAGATTATTTAATTTTGCCCCTGCATTTGGCGGATTTATTTCGCAGTTTCTACGTGAGAAACTGGTAACACGCGATAGCCGCAGCCTGGAAGATTTTGCCGTTATTAAAGCAGGGATGCTCGCGCAGCAACTGAAGAAAAATCCGCCGGAAGATCACGCCGAACTGACAGAGCAAATCTATAGTTTGTTCAAACAGCAATTCAAAGATTGCGGCAATACCAAAGATCTGAGCCAGAAAAATAATGAGAAGCTCAATAAAGTCTGCAACGAAGTCGCCAGCGCTATTATGGACGGCGAGCTTAACCCTTACGCACTGGTTGATTTGATAGGCGGCGACAAGCTGGTGAAATACAGCAAGGGCGAATTTGTATTTACTTCCACGCATGAGCGCGCCGAAGTGATGGAAAAGGAACTAACCAAATATACCGATAAGGTGGATAACAAAGAATTTTATAAAGACTTGGGCATCAAGCCAGAAGATTTGGGCAAGATTTATAATGGAATGGGCGCAGAAGAACGCAGTTTCTTCGTGATGCTGTTTCCGCCCGGAATTCTGGAAAAGCAGGGCATCAATCGCCAGGAACTTGCCAAAATCCGCAAATCCAACCGTGATGAATTTATCGGGACGCTGGCGCAGGCTCTTATAAGCGTGAAAGATATGTCGTCGGAAGAATTGAAGCAAAAGTACGGCGTTCCTGAAGATGCTGCTAAAGCACTATTATCTGTTGCCGAGGATTTATCCGAATCCTCCAAATACGGCGAGCGTGAAGTCGAAAATTATGTGGAGAAACATCAGCGCGAAGTATCCAAAGCAGTAGCCAAAGCGGGCATTGCTTCAAATAATCCCAACTTCTGGCGTGAATTGGTGGGCAAGGGCAAGGAGCAGGGACCCCAGGAAATTAATACGGGCGGGGTAGACGGGGTGTCCAAAAGCATATTATCCGATATAGATCAGATAGGCGGAAACAGGTTAGATAGAAGCGAGCCTAAAAGAGGCAGCGATTATGTACGCAAATCCTCTGACCGCGATACCAGCGAAGAATACGTACATAGATAATGTCTTAACAGTCTTATCTTATTTTCGTCATAAAACTGTCACATTTCTCTGTTAGAATTAAGCATGGTGGAAGCAGATCATTATCGCATGGATTTGCAACTACGGCGTGATTTATTACGAGTGATTTATGGTAAATGAAGCGCTAGCGGCCCAACAAATAGAAAGTGCTGCCAAGATGGCAAGCGCTGCCGCTGCGCCTTTGCCCGTCGGCTCTGCGCCGTTGGAGAAAAATCCGGGAACACTTTATAACATCAAGAAATTCTTTACCGGTATTTTTGATGATTTTTACAATAGCTTTCGTTTGGTAGGCTATTTAGCGGAAGGCTATTATTCAGAATTGCAGCGCCATATTTCGGATAAATGGCAGCATTTAGCCGAAAAGCCCGGGTTTCATCCTGAGCTGTTGAAGCCTGATTGGAAGAGTGTGCCGCGCATGATTGTAAATTCAATAGAAGCCGCTTTATTCTTGGGCGTTGCTTTGATTGCCTTTACCCGTGATCGCAAAGAATATCACAATGAGCTCAATGATGTTGTTGCTGCGGAGCGCGGTAAAGATCGAAGCCATATTTCCTTGAAGGATATGGTTACTAGTGAGAATCCTCTTATACAGACCGCAATGAATCGCTTCAAAAGCCTTTATGCGCTGCGGTTCCTGCAGCCGCTTACTTTCCTCTGGGGGTTAAGGCTTGGTGTAACGACTACGGTAGTTGAAATTGTCGGCGAACGCGCAGCCTATTTCGAGAAGAATTCTTTTGAATTACTGGAGAAATTGACCAAGGAAATAGGTAATAATCAGTGGGGAACATGGTCGCATGACGGCCTTACTTCTCAGCTTGTAGACATCATTCAGAAGAATCGCAAAGAGCATGGCGCAGTTGCTATCCAGGTGCAGGAAATGGAAAAATATATGCCGTTGCTAAACGCAGTAGCGGATAGGCTGATAGAAAAGAAATGGGGTTTTTCAGAGACCGTGCATGTGCTTGGCCAGGTCATAAAAGAGCCGGCGCAGCCTCAAAAAGCAATGCAGGCCTATGAAAATGTAGAAACCCATGGGTTATCAGGAATCGCCAGCCTGAAGCAGGCAGGGGCATCCGTGCCCTCTTCCAATGCCATGCAAGGAGATGCGGTAAGGGAAACTCCCAAGAATATTAAGGAAATTCTTGCACAAGGTCCTAAGCAGCCTGTTTTAAAGCCGGAAACACCATCTTATGCTGCTGGTGCGGGAATTTATTAATAGGCTGATATTTATCATTAAATACCCATTTTCGTGCTGTCTGCCCCATAACCTCCCGTTTTGTAATCAAATCTTCATAAAGTTCTGCTGTAATAGTGGTATCGAAACAGGCAAAATAGAAGCGTAAGAATCTTTTTAAAGACGCTAAATCGCATGGCATTAGAAACGGATAATAAAAATAGAACTCCTGATCTTGCTGGTCCCATTGAGGGATTGGCGGCAGGCCAATCTATGCCTGCGGAAAAAAAGAATTTGGACCATACCACTATAACTAGCCGTTTTGGCCAATATCAATCGGGATTCTGGCAGCTTGCCATTCCCATGCTATCGACGCGTTATCTCGGACGCTGGGTTTCCAATTTATTGAGGTTTGAAGATTTCAGTAAAGACCTTGGCCGTCTCAATTTCATCAAGCCTCTCATAAAGAATTTTTACGGCATTATTGTCGGAGTGGTAATGGCAGGTGTTACCGGCTTTTATGCCAAGCACACTATGAATGATATGCAGCGCGTATTTTCCGAAATGCTGGGATGGGAGAATGGATACGATAAAGCGCCTGCCAACATATCGTTGCGTGATATGCAGGAAAGCAAAAACGCCATTATCAATACGACGGCTAATAACTTCGTTAAATATAATATCAACCGTCTTGCTTTTACGAGCCTACCTTTCTTCAATTTTCTTATTCCGGGAGTATTGGAATGGAAGAATGGCAAGGGCGGAATGAGCATTTATAATTCCGTGGATCTTGGTACGGGTGTAACGGGTGCTTACCTTGTAAAAGACTGGCTTTCCCGCAAGGAAACATTCTTTGAAGCGTTGCAGAAATTTATTGATCTTAAACTGAACCAGCAGAAGAACCGGGTAAAGGAACCTGTAACTGCCGATGAGCTTGTCAAAATTTATGAGATACATTTGCGGGATAATGGCATGAGCAATGGCCAACCCACGTATTTTGACGTGAACTCCGCATCCGCGCAAAATGACAAGGTATTATTTGGACGTATGGCGGAGCTGATGAACCAGACCTACGGTAATACTCCTGACAAAGAACAGGCCAATTTTACCGTGCCCAAACTTCTTTATCTTTTGGGAATGGGGTTAATTAAAGAAGAACAGCCGGAGCAGAATCTGGCCTATGTTGAAATTGCCAATCGTTATGGCATGAATGCCGTCAAGCAAATGACGCAGGCGCTGGCTCAGGGTGCAAAACTGGAAGATGTTTTGCAGCAATTTCCGGTCATGATGACATCACCGGTTGCAAAGGAAGTTGAGAAGGGGAGTGAACCCCAGAATATCCGATTTAATAGTGGTCCCCCTCCGTCATCCCAAGCCGATTCCACCATAAATATGCAGGATAAAACTGATTTCGCCGCCCAATTGGGCGATACCCGCAATACACGCTTTAATATTGGCCCTCCGCCCGCTTCGAAGGTGGAAAAAGCAGCTCAGAAAGAGCCTTATACTAGGGCTGTGTAGGCTTTTAAGCCTTTTTTAACCCCCAATCGTCATAAATAATTAACCAAACTAGGCTATAATTTATGCTTACAGGCCTTTATACTGTAAGGGATTGAATGAGTTATCATAAGGATTAAGTGTCATGCCAGCGGGCGTAGCATTGAAAACACCTACTATTGGACGTACAGGAGCGGCTCCCCGTAATGTGGTGATTTCCAGTTCGCCTGTGGATAGCGCACTTGCTGGGGTTGGACGTTTTTCCAGCAGCCTGTCTTCGTTGGCATTCATTGGCCCAATGATAGGCGCAGCCATTGGTTTTTTTGCAGATAAAAAGCCATTTGCAAAAGCCGCTCCTTCCATGCAGAAAGCGGTGAATATAGCTCAATTGCCTAATGCAACGGTTGCAGAATTCTCCGATGCGTTCGCTGCTGCAGTGGGTGAAAGCAAGGTTGCTCAGACCGCTTCGCAATTTGTAAAAAACAGCAGTATCACTCTTACTGAATTTGCTAATCAGAGGCTTGGACCAAAAGTTACAAACACCTTGGCACAAAATACTGTAGCCAATACCATCATATCGGGAACGATGGTGGTGGGCGAAATGGTAAACACCACCCTTACCTTAACGCAGCGCATACAGGCACTCAGGCAGATGCAGTTTGATCTTACCGGTACAATGCCTTCTGCCTCGGAAGCGCGGTGGAGCAATAATTTGCACCCCATCGTGAAAGCAGCACGTCAGGAAGTCAGTGGTGCCAAGGCAGGGTTAGCTACTTTTCTGCAGGTGGGGGGCACTATTGCCAACTCCATTCTTTTACTTTCAGGTCGGGGTAATGGCGGGTGGGGAATGATTGGATCTCTAGTGCTTGGTATGGGTACCAATGCCGCTGCAGGCGCTATTACCGCAGGCAATACGGCGCTTTCATCCTATAGCAAGCTGCATAATGAGTTCGCGCAATCAGGAGCGGCAAGTCTGGAGACGTATAAGGGGCTCATAACCGGATTTATTGGCAGGGATGCCGATGAAAATCGGGTTTATATGTTTGCAAGGCAATGTTGTGAGGCCAAATTGCGCCCTGCGGAAGTATTGGAGCGCGTGCAGGTATTTAAGCAACAAATGGCGGCATTGCAGTTGCAGGGAAATGCTGGTGCAAATCAAGAGAATACAAAATTTAATTCCGGCGCACCGCAGAATGCCCGGCCTCCTATCACCATTGGCAATAAGCTTATTGTGAGCAAAGTCGATACCCACTTCAATACTCCTCCTGCGCGGACATACGGCCGTGTAGGATAAATCCCTCCAAACTCGTAAGACACGCTCCTGCTCTATTTTGGCTCGCCAGGGATTTCAGACAACAAAGCTTTTGCGTTTTTTCACTAAAGGTGAAAATATGCGCAGCAAGAGGTGATAATTATGAGCATGGTAAAAGGATTTATGTACGGCATAGTCTCTGCTTTGACAGTGACAAGCCCACCGCTTTACCGCTACCCTTACCGTAATACATTGGAGGCTTTCCGCAGCGACTGGAAACGTATTGGCGGCGACATCGAAGCTGCTACCCAGAGTTTCGAGGGAGCAAATGCAGGAGGAGAAGCAGAAGATGAGCAATCGTAATAACGACGATCGGGATAGCGGGGGACAGAAGAACCGTGGCGGTGCGAGCGGCCGCGCGCGCTCTGACTTTCTGCCAAGTCCGGAACTTCTCGAAGGCTATGATTATGTGGTGGAAGGTTCTGCCGCGCGCATTCTGACCATGTTTGAAGCGGAGCAGAAACACCGTCATGAATGGGAAGCCAATGCGCTCAAAACCCACACGTTCAGCACTATTCTCGGACAAGTCCTGGGTTTCTGTATTGCGGCAACCGTGTTTATATCGGCAGCCGTAATAGGCATTCATGGCAACAGCACGACAGCGGCCTTTATCTGGGTATTTGGTCTTGCGATTGTCGTCATGGCAGGGTTGGTGTGGGTCTATGCCAAAAGCATGGGCCAGCGCCCGCTTTTTGCCCGTCCCGCCATGCGCGCGCATTTCCGCCCTGAGAAGGATTTGGATACTGAAGGCAAGGGCGTCTACGTCGACCGCCGGTCCAAAAGCTAGGCAAAAAAAGAGGGAGGATTTCTCCTCCCTCCTCAACAAGAAATTCTATTTAGTTTGTAGTTGCAATATGGTGCTTATAGAAGCCAAACAGGCTGATAAACAACCAACCGACTACAGTATAGAATATCGGTAAAGTTCCGCCGGTGTGCAGTGTAATCACTACAAACAAAGCACCAAGCAGGTTAAGCAAAATGTAGTGTGTATCCGTTACTTTTACCTGGCCTATTACAAGCATAAAATAGCTCAGTAAAAGGAACACAAGACCTACATAGCCAATCATACCAAATAATGAATCCATAAACGTTAGTCCTTTCTCAAAAATGGTTTAAAAAGAAGGATACGGTTGTCTTAAAATCGCCAGGTGAGTTTAATGCTTGCCACGCCTCCCGTACTATGGGTATAGCCCAGATGTACTACGGAGTTTGATTCCTTTTCCTCCCACATCGTGAATGTCACCATCTCGGTTTTCTTTTTGCTGATGTCAAAATTGATTGGCACCGCATCTTTGGAATCCGAGAACCGGACATGGACTGTGGCAAGATATCCTTTATCCACATGTCCTTGACCCGATGGCGACGTATTGTCTGCTTTAGAGAATAAGGAGCTTTGGGCATTGTCTGCATTTTTGGGTTTCTTATCTATTCTTACGTCCGGCAGCGAACAGGCAACCATTGTAAGAAGCAGGAAAGCCATGATGCAAATGTTTGAGCCCCGTTTAGGCATTAACTTAAGGCGTCTTAAGCGACGCACCGTATTTACCTTCTTTCCTTGAAACTAGATCAGGATTTCCTGACCTATTTCATTAAGCACAGTATAGCAGAGCAGGGGGGCAAAGTCACGCAAAATGCTGCACTGCACCATTAATATTATTGCACTGCACAATTAGCGGTAGCGCAGGCTCACAGGCGGTCAGCGTTTGGGTTTTATTTTGTTGAGTTTTTTAATTATTCCCGTTCGTTCTACTGAACTCACAATGAATCTAACGCCTCCGGCGACTAAAGGCTTGGCCTCCTGGACTCAATATGTCCCAAAATGGCATAATACGTCGTTCCTTGATTTGTTATGTTTTGTTAATTGTTAAGGGGGCGAAATATCGCCCCCGCTACCGCTCCCCCTCGGCTTCGCCGGGGTCGTCGTGAAGGACTCCTCCTCGCGTACTGGTGCATATCTCGTCTTTGCGAGGAGGCCATCGGCCGACGTGGCAATCCAGTGCTTGCTTATCGGCTGGATTGCCGCGCTCACGATGTTCGCTCGCAATGACGGGGTGTCCCAAAATGGCATAATACGTTGTTCCTCGATTTATTATGGTTTGTGTCATTCTCGTGCTCCGACACGAGAATCCATCATTAAGATAGATCCTCGGGTCAAGCCCGAGGATGACACTTTAATATAGAAGTATAACATCTTTAATATAGGCTCCTGCCTGTTCCTCTATTTCTGTCATTGCGAGGAGTCGGAGACGACGAAGCAATCCAGTCTTCCTGTCATGCCGCACTTGTTGCGGCATCTCCTGCTACTGAAGTAGACCCCGTAACGAGTGCGGGGTGACAATGGAATAGACTAAATTGCCGCGCTCACGTTGTCCGCTCGCTGGTGACGAATAAACTATATCAGGGAATAATCCCTATTTCAATACCCGATGTTAAGCAAAAATGGACGGGCTGAATAATTTTTAGAGGGTTATGCTTTATGCAGGCAAGGGAAATAAAATGATGATTATGTAGGTATATCAGCCATATGTTTGATATGACGACCTTTGCTGACAATCCACGATTTTCATGTATTCGTCACACAACATTAATAAAACGGTAACAATTTTCTGCTAAGGTCAGAGATAAGGAAAATTGTTTTTTAAAGGATGCGTTATGATTGCAGATAAGCCAGCCGAAGCCCAGGTGATAATTATTCCTGGTGCACCCAGTGCGGTAGATGTTAATCAAACTTCGACCGGGCATACCATTATATCCAATCCGCCTGAATCCGTTCCTGTTGTGACTGCCGCAGAACCTAAAAAAAGCGTCGCAAAATTTGCAGGAGAATTAACAGAACGTCTGCTTGCATTTGCTCCTGAGCTAGATGCTGATGTAGTTAAGAAGAAAGTGAATGAGTGGGCTGTTATGTATGTTGGCCAGGCGGGTGAAGAGCAGGCAATGGCACAATTCGAGACTTATTGTAATGGTTTGCGTGATGCAAAAGAAATACAGGAAGCGATAGATGCACAGTTGGCTTCAAGACCCCAAGCTGCTCAGGAAAAAGGACTTAGAGGACTTGCAGATAAAGCTGCGGGTCTAAGTATAGGGGGATTGGCAGCAGCCCATGGCGTTGCAAGCTTACCTTTTATCAATGGTTTACCTGGTGTTTCCGCCCTTCGTAATGCTGCAAAGACTATTATTGATCTTGAAGGCCATTTTATGCCTTTTACAGGAAAATCGGGTGGTATAATTGTTCCGGTAATTGCCGAACAATTAGGAAAAGCGCTTGATACGCTTGCTACCCAGGCTGATAAAGCGGGTATAGATGTATCATTGGATGGAGTTAAGCAGACGGCAACGGAATTTATAAATTCAGAACGTATGCAGGGACTTAGAGAAACTACGACAAATATATTCGGTGATTTACGTGATAGGTTAAATGATCTTAAAGATAGGCTTCCTGATGGAGTAAAAACTAGAGTAGATGATGCTGTAAAGTTAGCGCATGGCTTGGTAAGAAATGACGGAGCAGCAGGTTCACCGGGCTCTGCACGTCCAGGCATTGGCCCAATGGAAAAATAACTTAGAACATAGTGTTTTCGGGTTAATCAGAGATTATTCAGAGTTAAGATGGATTCCCGCCTACGCGGGAATGACACACATATTATAAATATTTAAATTTCCTTTTTTGCCTTTTCCCACCTTGCCGCATTTTCATGGGTGAGGCGGACTTTTACCTGCAGCATTCCCTCATCTTCCTTTTGCGATAGCACGCTGCCGTGGCTATAGAGCCAGGCGAGGTTCTTGCCATCGGAGGCGGGCAGGGTAAGGCTGAGCGTGGTCATGAAAGCGTCTTTCAGGTGATTGTCAATCGCAGCAAGCAGCGTATCCATGCCAGCGCCCGTAAGTGCAGACACAGCGATGCTGCCGTTTTCCGCTGTGGCGCCGGGCAGTATATCGGGTGACTGATCAATCTTGTTCCAGACTTCTATCATCTGGCTGGCCAGATGTTCTTCGCTAAGCAAGCTGTTTAGCACCTTCAGCACATCTTCCTTCTGCGCGGCGCTGTCGGGGTGGGAAATATCGCGCACATGCAGCAGGAGCTGTGCCTCCACCACCTCTTCCAGCGTCGCTCGGAACGAGGCGACCAGCTCATGGGGAAGTTCAGAAATGAAGCCCACCGTATCAGAGAGGATCACCTTCAGGCCGGAGGGGAGTTTTATGCCGCGCAATGTGGGATCAAGCGTGGCGAAAAGCTTATCCATCGACAGCACGTCAGCTCCGGTCAGGCGGTTAAATAATGTGGATTTGCCGGCGTTGGTATAGCCCACCAGCGCAACGATAGGGTAGGGCGTTTCGCGCCGCGTTTTGCGGTGAAGGCCGCGCGTGCGGGTGACGCCTTCAAGTTCGCGTTTGATTTTGGCGATGCGGTCGCGAATGAGGCGGCGGTCGATTTCAATCTGTGATTCACCGGGGCCGCCTAGAAACCCGAAGCCGCCGCGCTGGCGCTCCAGATGGGTCCATGAACGCACCAGGCGGCTTTTCTGGTATTCAAGTGCCGCCAGTTCCACCTGCAATTTGCCTTCATAAGTGCGGGCACGGGCGCCGAATATTTCGAGGATGAGGGCGGTGCGGTCGATGACTTTGCATTTCCAGACTTTCTCCAGGTTGCGCTGCTGGCCGGGACTTAGTGAACCATCAACCACGGCAAGGCCTATTTCGTCTTCGGCAATTATTGCTGCAATTTCCTCCGCTTTGCCCTGGCCCATGAGCGTAGCCGAGCGGTAACTGGCAAGCGGCACCAGCAGCATCTGCACTACTTCCAGATCAATGGCTTCGGTAAGGCGCACGGCTTCTTCGAGACGCGCTTCCGGCGAGCGGCGGGCAGTATGGTCTTTTTTAAGATACGGATGGAGGACTATGGTTTTCATGCGAGTTTTTTTATTTGTTGCCTTAATTTTGTCACCCTCGTCCCCGCCTTCGCGAGGATAAACTCCGGCTGGGGGCTTTCTTAACTAAGATTCCCGCCTGCGCGGGAATGACAACAGAGAGAGTGAAACAATTATCTTACCGTTCAAAGCTGCTTAATAATGACTTTATCGCCAGCAAATCCTGCCAGGTGGCGCGTTTCTGAGCGGGCTGGCGCAGCAGGTAGGAGGGATGGTAAACGATTGCTACGGGATATTCTTTGTCGCTGTAAGGCGTACGGTAGGTATAATTTTTGCCGCGCAGGCGGGTGATGCCCTGCTCGGTGCCGAGTATCGCTTTGGCCGCCGTGCCGCCCACCAGCACAAGCAGCACCGGGTCTACCAATGCAATATGTTTCTGCACAAAAGGCTGGCAGATGGCGAGCTCCTCAGGATTGGGCTGGCGGTTGCCGGGCGGGCGCCAGAACAGTGTGTTGGTGATATAGCTGTTGGTGCGATTGTGGCCGATGGCGGCTAGCATTTTATCGAGCAGCTGGCCGCTGGGGCCGCAGAACGGAATGCCTTGTGCATCTTCCTGGGCGCCAGGGGCTTCGCCGATAAGCATAAAACGCGAGGCAGGGTTGCCGTCGCAAAATACGGTATTGGTCGCGGTGCGCTTAATCGCGCAACCTTCAAATTCGCGCACGGCTTTTTCCAGCGCTTGAAGCGAATCAGCAGCGTCGGCAAGTTTACGCGCCTCGGCAATGGCGGCGGCAAGCGAATGATGCAGCGGCAAGGCAGCAGGCGTAGAAGCTTGCTTGAACTCAACAGACGCAGGCGTTTTAGGGGCAGGCATGCTTGCTGGAAGCTGCGGCTCTGCCTGTATAGAAGCAAAATAATTACGCGGTGAATCCTCTATGGCTTCGTCCACGCCGGCGTCGATATACCATTGTAATAGTGCAGCTTCTTCTCTCATACGTTATACAATAGAAGACTCTGCATAAAAAACAAAGTATATAGATAGTATGGCTGAACGCGAACAGATGGACTTCGACGTAGTGATTGTAGGCGCAGGCCCGGCGGGCTTGAGCGCGGCCATAAGGCTGCGCCAGCTGGCCATAAAGCAGGGCAAGGAACTTTCTGTCTGCATCGTCGAAAAAGGCTCGGAAGTGGGAGCGCATATTCTCTCTGGCGCGGTTTTAGAGCCGCGCGCGCTTGATGAATTGCTCCCGGATTGGAAAACACGCGGCGCACCGCTTAACGTTGCAGCAGCCAAGGATGAATTCCGGCTACTGTTTCCCAAACATTCGCTGCGCCTGCCGACTCCGCCGCAAATGCATAATCATGGCAATTATATTGTGAGCTTGAGCAATGTCTGCCGCTGGCTGGGGAAAGAGGCCGAAGCGCTTGGCGTGCAGATTTTCGCTGGCTTTCCGGCGGCTGATATTATCATTGAAGACGGCAGGCTTACCGGCATCATCACCGGCGATTTCGGTGTGGCCAAGGATGGCAGCCATAAAGCATCCTATCAGCAGGGTATTGCCATTAAAGCAAAAGTCACACTGCTGGCGGAAGGCTGCCGGGGGTCGCTGTCTGAGCGGCTCATGAAGCAATTCGGCTTGCGGGTGAATGCTGACCCGCAGACTTACGGTATCGGCATTAAAGAACTCTGGCAGATTGACCCCGCCAAACATAAGTTAGGGCATGTGATGCATAGCATCGGCTGGCCGATGGACAGTAAAACCTATGGCGGCTCGTTCATGTATCACCTGGATAACAACCAGCTTTCGATAGGATTTGTGATTGGGCTTGATTATGAAAATCCTTATCTGGATCCATTCATGGAATTCCAGCGGTTTAAAACACATCCGTTGATTAGTGGGGTGCTGGAGGGTGGAAAACGTATATCTTACGGCGCGCGCGCACTTAACGAAGGAGGTTTCCAATCCATCCCTCAGCTTGCTTTTCCAGGAGGTTTATTGGCTGGCTGTTCAGCTGGTTTTATGAATGTGCCCAAGGTAAAAGGCACGCATACGGCAATGAAATCAGGCATGCTTGCAGCAGAAGCTACGTTTGATCATCTTATGCAAAACACTCCGCTGGATAGTTATACACAGCGACTGAAAGATTCATGGATTCACACGGAATTATATCAGGTACGCAACATCCGCCCGGGATTTCATAAAGGATTATGGGCGGGAATGCTGCATGCGGCGCTTGATACGTATGTGTTGCGTGGCCGTGCGCCTTGGACATTGCACCATAAGCCTGACTATACCTCACTCAAGCCGGCAAGCGAATGCCGTCCCATCGCCTATCCCAAACCTGACGGCAAGATCACTTTTGACCGTATGTCGTCGGTGTATATATCAAACACTAATCACGAGGAAGACCAGCCAGCGCATTTAAAACTTAAAAATGCGGCCACGCCTCTGGAATATAATTTGCCTCTGTATGCGGAACCGGCCCAGCGTTATTGCCCGGCAGGTGTTTATGAGATTGTGCGTGAGGAGGGTGCGGAGCGCTTCCAGATTAACGCGCAGAACTGCGTGCACTGCAAAACCTGCGACATTAAAGACCCATCGCAGAATATCGTCTGGACCACGCCCGAAGGCGGCGGCGGGCCTAATTATTCGGGGATGTGATTTCACCTGTTGCTGGTTCGGCTTGGCGATATCTATGAAACAATGCTTGTAATAAATGTCCATTTTGTCTATAATAGACATTATGCATTATATTTCTGCAACCGATGCCAAACAGACATTTTCGCTGCTTCTTGAAAAAGCGCAACGTGAGCCCGTCACCATTACCAAGCAGGCGCGTGATGTCGCTGTTGTACTTTCACTGGCTGAGTATGAGCGCCTGACACGACTAAATCTTGAGGAATTTCAAGAATTCCGCAAGGAAATCGCCAGGAAAGCAAAAGCGCGCGGCCTGACCCCGGATATTCTTGAAACACTTCTGCGTGATGATTAAGCCGCGCTTCGTATTGGACACGAATGTTTTGATAAGTGCGGTGCTGATCGAAAACGGCGTACCTGCCGCCGCCCTGAAGAAAGCGGAAGCGCAAGGAGCAATCTTATATTCCTATGCAACACTTGCCGAATTCTCGCAGGTGCTTTTGCGCCCAAAATTCTTGCGCTATATTACTCCTGATGATGTGGAAGGCTTGCTTGCCCGTATTCACCGCACATGGGACCGGATAAACATAATTCATCAAATCCAGAAATGCCGTGATCCTAAAGATGATATGTTTCTGGAACTTGCCGTTAACGGACAGGCAGATATGCTTATCACGGGCGATAAGGATCTTCTGGCGCTTGCGCCTTACCGCGGACTGGAGATTGTTAGTCCTTCTCATTTTATTGCGTAAGCACCAGCACGCTCCAGCCATTTTGGTGAATGCGTGAAAGTAACGTTAATCCTTGGGCGTGGTGGGCGCTCAGTACCATGCGTTCTTGGGATTGAAGCAAGCCCGAAAGCACGGCGATGCCGCCGGGTGCAAGATTTGCCGCCAAATCGGGCGCCATTTTCATGAGGGGACGCGCGAGGATATTGGCGACGATAAGATCAAAAGGAGCATTGCGGCGCACGAGGTTGCAGTTATACCCGTCGCCCGCCGCAAATTGGGAAAGAGTTTGTGCTTGGTTGCGCAAAGCATTCCCGCGCGCCACGTCAATAGATACCGGATCGATATCGGTTCCAATCACCGGCACGTTCCAGAGTTTGCCCATGGCGATGGCGAGGATGCCGGAACCGCAACCCATATCCAGAGGCTTTAGAAATTTACGCCGTTTGGCTAGGTTGCTGAGCGCGAGCAGGCAGCCGCTGGTGGTAGCATGTTCGCCGCTGCCAAAGGCTGCTCCCGCATTGACCTGCAGCGCTATTTTGCTCTGTGGCGGCTTCGTGCCCACATGCGACCCATGGACATAGAAACGGCCGATATGAAGCGGCGTAAAACTGCGCTCGACTTCGATCACCCAATCCTTGGGTTCTAGCAGTGAAATTTCAAATCGTGGCATGGGAATAGCAAGCAATCCGGAAACCAATGCTATGCGGGCCTTCATATCCAGTGCTTCAGGCGAAGTTTCCGTCAAAATTTCCAGCACCCACTCAGACGCCGCTTCGTTTATTTCAAAAATAGAAGTGGCAAGCGCGATATCTTCAAACGTTTCTTCCATGGCGGGCGCCATTTCACGTTCAACAAAGATGCGAATCTGCCATTGACGGGAGGGTTGGTAAAAAGGATTGGCTTTAATAGCGCTAATAGACACGGTGATTACAATATAGCGTTATATTTGATGCGCATCTGTTCTTTAAGATCTTCGGGCGGTTCACCATATCCTGACGCAATCACGGTAGCATAGTCTTTGATGTTAAAAGGATCGCTTCCATTAAGCACTTCCCTGAAGGCCTGCTCTTTATCAGAATCCACCAATAAAAAATAATAAATTCTTTCACTGTTCCCCGGCGCATACGATAGTGCATAGAGCAGGTTCTTTACTGCCAGCAGGCGCGTATTATACGTATTATATTTTGCCGTACCCATAAGCGAGACGACCCTCTTAGATTGCATTTTGTGCTAATTGTACAATAGTACAAAGAAATTAATAAATAATTAATTATGAATTAACTACTATCGATTGTTTGCAGGTGCGGGAGTGGCGGAAGGCGGGGTAGTTGGTGAGGCTGAGTCTGGGTTTGCTGGCGCTGTGGCCGCTGCATCGCCACTATTTGCGCCTCCGGCCCGTGGTTTCTGCAGTTTCCGCTGCTCGGCAAGCTGAATAGTGAGATCTTTGGCTTTAGTGGGGTTCATGAGGCCCAGGATGGGAGCAACTTTGCGTTCCGACATGCGATCTACTACGGTCAGAAGAACAGGCATATCCAGCTCTTCAAAAATCCGGGCGGCATCTTTGGGTTTCATATTTTCGTAGATTTTGACCAGGCTGCGAATTTTAGTGTCTTCCTGCTCATTATATTGGGCTAGCAGCGTCTCAATATCCTTTTTCATTTTTTGCAAGTTTACGATTTTCTCATTGATGCGCGCCTCGGTGGCAATCAGCATGTTTTCTTTAAGCTGAACTTGTTTGGCCCAGTCGTCGAGTTCCTGGCGGCGCTTGGCCAGACTCTGGAGAAGGTCCACTTCGACCTGTGAAAATTCATGTTTGGGCGGTTCAATCTCTTCTGAATCGCTGGGTGCATCGGTCGACGGAGGATTTACCTTGGGCTCGCCTTCCTGCTTTACATCTTTTTTATCTGCGGGTTTATCGGCAGCAGCTGGAGCTGCAGTCTCAGGTTTTTTAGCATCTGCGGGCGGCGGGGTAAGTGCGTCTGTAGGCTTAGTGTCTTGTGCCTGCGCCTGTGCATCACCTGTAAAGGAGAGCATAAGCTTGCGCCCATCATGCATTACTTCGCCTACTTTAAGGCCAAGTAGCAGAAACGCCACCACCATGGTCAGGGGAAGAAGCCGGAATGATTTCAGCATGGATGAAGCATTCTATATTACCGGCCTGACTTAAGTGCTTGTTGTAACTCGCGCTCAGCGTCCGTGCGCAGAGCCGGTTGCGTCATAGCGGGCTGAGGAAGGGAGGATTTTGGCGAAGACGATGAGGATGTTGAGGCGGTAAGCCGCTGAAGAACGGCTTCCAGCGAAGACGCCACCTGAGAGGGAGTAAGGTCTTCCTCTGCCAATCTTGGGGGCAACCCCGTCCTGGGCGTGACAAATTGCTGGCCTGGCTTTTCAAACAATGCTTTGGGCTCAAAAATAGGCTTGGGCTTGTTGACGGTGGTTTCCTTGTGCGGTGTTTTGGTGTGTTCCAGCTGGGTTACCAGCTTGGAGCTTTTTTCGATAAGAAACGCAAGATCGTCGGCAAGAAAATTTGCCTTCTCGATCTTCATCTGCAGCGCATCAGTAATACGTTTGCTGACCGTCTGCAGTTCCGCCAACGATGCCATGGCGCGTTCCGTTGCCGTGTCAAACTGTGTGATCATGCCTGCAAGCTCGCTGCGGCTGTCTTGCAGCATGCGGATGCGGCGGCTCAGTTTGGAGCAATAATTGATGGTAACAATCAGCAGTACTGCGAGAAGAAAGTCAAAAAGCAATGTCAGCAACAGATTGGTCATATCTGCTCCTTAATTTTTTTACGCACCGGTTCATCCAGCGATACGGCGATATTATCGCCCATTTTTCCGGCTTTTCCAGTGCTAATCGTAATGCCGCCGCATTTGACCATCACCTGATCATCCGGTGCGCGATCTAAAAGTAATGTATTACCCACTTTAAATTGCAAGACATCGCCCAGAGCGATTTTCTTTTCGTCGAGCACTACTTCGATGTCTACTTCCGTTTGCCGCACTTCTTTGCTGAAATGCTTTTCCCACATTACGTCCTGGCCAAATTTTTCACCCATGAACATCTGCAGCAGCAGTTCACGTATAGGCTCCAGCGTTACATGCGGGAACAGGATTTCCACGCCGCCGCCGCGTTCTTCCATATCGACGCGCAGGCGCACCAGCAATGCCGGATTATTGGGGCGTGTAATAGTGGCAAAGCGCGGGGTTGTCTCCAAGCGCTCAAACTGGAAAGTGACGGGGCTTATGGGATCAAAGGCGGTGCTTAAATCCGTCAGTACAATTTCTGCTATGCGCTTAACAATATCCTGTTCAATCGTGGTGTAGGGGCGGCCTTCAATGCGTATGGGGCGTGCAGAACGGCGGCCTCCCAGCAATACATCCACCGTGGAATAAATGAGCGAGCTGTCAATCGTCAGAATGCCGAAATTCTCCCATTCCAGGGCTCTAAAAACAATCAGAAGCGCGGGCAGGGGAATAGAGTTGAGGTAATCATCAAAACGCAAGGAGGTAATGGAGACCAGGCTGACTTCCATCGTTTCCGATGTATAATTGCGCAGGCTCGATGCCAGCATGCGTACCAGGCGGTCAAACACCACTTCGAGCATCGGCATCTTCTCAAAGCCGGAGAGGGCTTTATCAAGAATAGCAAGAATGCCGGAGTTATTGCTTTTTTCGTCCTTGGAATCAAAGCCCAGCAGTATATCAATTTCGTCCTGATTGAGCACGCGCGGAGGCGCTTCCCCGGCCTTGGCGTCACCGCCTGCGGCGGCTGACGCGCTTTCCTCTGCTGCCAGTTGTTTTTCCCATTCAGCTGCCGCTGCGGCGTCTGCGTCTGAGGTGTTTTCTTCAGCCATGATTATTGAATGATGATTTCTCTGAATAATATATCATTGACCTTGCTTGGGTAAATTGTCTTATTGACCCGCAGCAATAATTCTTCACGCAGACGATATAGCCCCGCTGATCCGGCAATGTCGCTGGTGCGCAGTTCGCGCAGATAGGTATTGAAGCTGTCGGTGATGCGCGGCATGCGGTTATCAATTGCATCCGCGTCTCCGTCGGTTGCTGCCTCAAGAGTTATTTTCATTTTGATGAAGCTGGTCTGTTTGCTGCCAGTATTAAGATTCACCAGGAATTCCGGCAGGTTATAATATATAACATCATCGGTTTCATGTCCCGGCACCAAGCCCGGCACCCATTCATTGAGATTCTGCTTTACGCTCTTGACGCTTGAGCCGGTAGTGCCGCGTTCCGCTTCCTCACCGCCGCCTTTTTTCTTTTTTACTTTTTTGCCGTTAGGCGCCTCGACTTTACTGGCTCCGGCAAACATGGCGTAATAAACGCCCCCGCCAACGCCGCCCAGCAGCAAGGCTGCAATCGCCGCAATAATGATCAGCTTGCGCTTTTTCTTACGTTTTGCTTCCGCTTCACCATCGCCCTCCGCACCTTCAGCGCCCTCTTCAGTGGCGTCCTTATCTTCATCATCGTCATCTTTTTTATTCGCCATGATGCACTCTACCTGTTGTTATCATTGCAACTTTTATAAATTTATATTGTGTATAGCACGTAGCTTGAAACCTGTCATGCGTTTTACATCTACAATTTGTCGTATAGTTTTGCTAAGGTAAAGGCATGATTGCCAGTATCGCACAATTTCGTTTGGTTTCTTATGTGATTACATTCTGCCGCCAGGATTTTTCACGTTTTTTGCCCGCGGCGCTATTGAAGCAAACTTCTTCCAGGCGTGGAAAAGAGCGGGAATTCCAGCTTCATGTCGAAGACAATAATTTCCGCCAGCTCAATTTTACATTTGCGGTTATTGCGCTTGCCGCCAAACTTTCCCGCGTGGGTGGCCGGGTGACCCGCGAAGAGTTCCTGGCATTTTGCGATGTGTTTTCCATGTCGGCAATGCAACATGAAAAGATATATAAACTTTTTATGATGGCGGCAAAGGAGCAAACCGATGCAGGGCATTATGCACGGCGCATCGCGCGCCTGTTTCCCGATCGCCCCGAACTTTTGCAAGACCTCGTGGAACGCTTAGGCAGATTTAGCAATGCGGGCGGACGTGTAGGGCAGGCAAAAAGACAGCTGCTTGAAAACATTGCCGAACGATTGGGAGTAAGCAAAGATGCTATCCGCGCTTCGTTGCCACCGCAATTTCCTTTATCGGCGGATGATCCTTATAAGGTGCTGGGCGCATCGCGCAAAATGTCTAACAATGAGATCAAACGCGTGTACCGCGAGCGCATTCGTAAATACCATCCTGACCGGTTGATTGCCGGGGGATATGCTATTTCCGAAGTGGTGGCAGCGGACGGTGCGCTTGCTGCTATTAACGAAGCCTATAATACAATCGCGCGCAAGCGTAAGATGAAGTGACCTCTAAAAAACATTTCTTTTTGTAATACAGGCTGATACTATATAAATAGTTGATAATAGATAACAACAGGGAGAGTTCCATGGGATTCATATTTAGCTTGCTGCTGATTGCATTGGGTTTGCTCGGTGCCAAAGATTTAATTATTGGAAAACTGCCGGCAAGCCGCAATTTCTTAGATAAATTGAATCACTATAAAGAGCCTATCGGCCTTGCAGGACTGCTTATTGGATTGGTGTCACTGGCGGCATGGATTCTTGTGCTGCGTTATACGATCACAACTCCTTTCCAGATTATTCTGGCAATTGTTACTACTATTGTGCTGGTTGGTTTGGGAATTATATTCAGCATGGATTTAATACGCAGCCAGCTGAAAGATCCTAACACAAAATTTCTTACAAAACTGGAAGGATTCCGTCTCCAGCTCGCTGCCTATCAGCAGATAATGGGCTTGGCGGCAATCGTGCTTGGCATTCTTCATCTGCCTATATAATTGAGTGCTGATGGATGAGGTTGCCTGCCCGGCAAGATTTCCAATCGCCCAATTTCGGCAGCCGCGGCGGTGCGCCTATCTCCATGCTGGTGATGCATTATACCGGCATGCAGTCGGGTAAGGCTGCTCTTGATCGTCTTTGCGATGCGGCGGCACAGGTGAGCGCGCATTATGTGGTGGAGGAAGACGGTGCAGTTTATTCGCTGGTGAGTGAATCTGATTGTGCCTGGCATGCAGGCGTGAGCGCCTGGCGCGGCAATCAGGGGGTGAATAAAATCTCGATTGGCATTGAAATCGTAAATCCAGGCCATGAGTGGGGATACCGCCCGTTTCCTGACATTCAGATGGAGGCGGTGGCAGAGCTAAGCGCTGATATTCTTTCCCGTAATTCAATCCCCATGCGTAATGTGGTGGCCCACTCCGATATAGCGCCTGTGCGCAAGGAAGACCCAGGTGAGTTATTTAACTGGCAATGGCTTGCGTCACAAGGAGTCGGGCTTTGGCCTGAGGTTGGGGATCAGGGGACAGGGGACAGGGATCAGGAGCTGCAGGAAATACAGGAAAAGCTTGCCTATTATGGCTATGAAGTGCCGGTCAATGGCGTATGGGACGAATACACAAAAAAGGTGGTAATGGCCTTCCAGCGGCATTTCCGGCCAAATAACATCAGCGGAGAATGGGACGTGGAGTGCGCGTCGCGCCTTGAATCGCTTATACTTCTGGCTTCTGGCGCCTGATTTCTGTATTCTATTCCTACCAGATGGCCGGATGGTTGCTGAATACGCAAGTATTTGGAGGAAAGTCCGGGCTCCACGGAAAACGGTGGCGGGTAACGCCCGCCGGAGGCGACTCCAGGGAAAGTGCCACAGAAATGATACCGCCTGTCATTCGTGACGGGTAAGGGTGAAATGGTGCGGTAAGAGCGCACCGCGCTTCCAGCAACGGAAGTGGCAGGGTAAACCCCACCGGGAGCAAGACCAAATAGGGGCTGCGCGTCGGGATGGCAACATCCCGGCAGGGGTTTTCCGCGCTGAGCAGTCCGGGTAGGTCGCACGAGGTGATTGGTGACAATCATCCCAGATGAATAACCATCTCCGCCCTGCAAAGGGTGAAAGACAAAACCCGGCTTACAGGCCATCTGGTAAACTCAAGATATTAGAGACATTAAATAGAGAATGATTTGCTGCCGCCATTTCTGTGGTGTTCCAAAGAAGCAGCATATCTTTGCGAGAAAGGCAGATGATGATGCGCTTCCTCATTGGCGAGGCCTACATTTCCTGCAGACTTAATTATGTTTTCTGAAGCTTTAGACAATTTTGTAATGGTCTGCCCGGCGGCATTAACTTGAGCGGATACGTCACGCACTGCGCCATCAAACATATTGGTAATGGAACGCGCATTATATTGTTCCAGGGCTTTTCGAAGGGGAGTATCACTTGCAATAGTTTCAAATGCCGGATCGCGATCGGGGCGATAGGCTTCTTCCATCGCTGTAACGAACCGGGCATGCACCTGGCTGCGAAACGTTTCGGCATCTATAGACGACGCGCCAGTAAAAAACTTCCGTTCCACAGGCTCTGCATGGCGTACTCCGTCGCGCTCTTCAAAAAACGGCGAGCCATCCGCGCGCCGTATGCTTAATGAAAATTCTGCCTGACCATTGGCAATATTCTGAGATTCAGAGAGATGCACCGAAAGCTGGCGGACATATCCGAGCTCATCTTTAATCCGATCCAGCCGTGTCCAGTCGATATTATCGGTTGCGTTAAGCTCCACTTCCTTCAATTGCGCCAGCCTTTGATTCAAACCCATTTCCCATGTGGAATCAGGGTGGTCTGCCGCATATTTTTCTAACCCGGATTTCAGGTGATTGGTAATTTCCGCAATACGATTCATGGCCATATCCGTATCGACAATATGGGTATTGACTCTTGTTTGCGCTATTTCTTTTCCGTCCATACGAATTGAAACAGGAATAGTCCAAAAAGGCGTTGGCGTGCCTTGCAATTCCGGATTTTTTACGTTTAGCGTGGTGCTTTCTTTGCTTTCTGAATAAGGAAATCTTACAGTGATAACGCGCGCTATTTCTTCATGTTCTTTCAAGTCAATAGTGTCTGCCCGTTGCCATTGACCTTGTCCGGCAATGACGGTGTCTTGCAATCGCATGCGTAGATCCTGCGAGGTGACATGATCATTATCAGCTCTGGCTTCCGCAAGATAATCAAGCACCTGTAAGCGGCGTTTATCGGCATCATTGAAATCACCGCTTTGGGAAACGCCCAAAGGTATGATTGTTTCAATTTTTTCTGCCGTATTTTCAGCAGCAGGAAAAATAAATTTTGTGCAATATACTCCATCACGCTTGATAATTCGCCCTGCAGTTCCATCCGGTTCAGGCCGTATAGGATCAGGAGTTGGAGAAAGTTTGGGTAAGAAATTATCGTCATTAGAGATATAATTGCCTGAATGCAGACGGCGATATTCAACGATGGGTTTTGTATTAAAAATATGGCTCTGCAATTGCTTCTTCATTGCAAGGGCATTTTCCAGACTAGGTTCTTTCAATTGCAAGGTACAACTATGCTCTTCACTGTGACGCTGCCCATTATTCCCCACCCAACGGGAAAGACTCAACGTTAATGTATGACCGGGCTGCATTCCCAGGGAACATTTGAACATGTCATAAGGAGGTTGCTGCGCTAAATTTTCATCGACGAATTTATCGGCTGATGCGCGTATCTCATCCCAAGCGCGGGCATCGCCAATGATAACAGGTTTCTTCACTCTCTCTGTTACAGTAGGCTTTACCGGTAACAGTGGTTCGGGAAGTGGAGCTTTCATATCCTCTATTACGGATGCCAGGGAGGGAGGAATTGCTCTTCCCGTTTCATGAAATGCGTTTTCCAATGATTGTGCGGCCAGCACTTCCAGTTCTTTTCTGTATTCGTGCGCTTCAGTCTCAGAAGGAGCATTTTTCACATCTGCCGGAAAGAGCATATCCTGCCAGGCCCGCGCATCATCAATTATTCCTTTATTACCCAATGCAGCGATTACAAGGATGGGAGCTTTAGGTAATCCATGCATAACTGCTTCGTGGCATAGCCGATTATTTTCAATCAATTGTTCTCTGATGCCTGCGGTTTTGAGTTCGGGGGCTAGTTGTTCTATGGGGGTGGCGAGTATGTCCAGCATGGCATTGCACGCTTCTGCGCGTTTTGCCAAATCTATATCGTTAGGTAAAATTTTATACTGCGTCCCTTTGTTTTTGCCCGTACCAATGTAATCCAGGATACGTACTATTTCGCTATCTTTGTCTTTGAATAATGCATTTCCTAAACGCAGATGAGGGGTAAAATTCCGGTTTAATTCGGCGCATAAAGGCTCAATCTGTTGCCATGTTTCCCTTAAGGTTATTTCTGGCGGCGAGGTGGTTCGTGTGGCACGATCGGCAATGCCGCGCAAGCCGGGCATAACGCCGTAAGGAGAATGTTTAAGTAGCCCTTCTTCTTGCAATTGAGTGGCGGCAATAGCTCTTTGCGCAGCTGCCTCCAATTCCTGTTGCGCTTTTAACGCAGCTGCAATGGCGGCCTGCTCAACAGCCCGTTTGGCAGCTTCTTGCTCGGCCAGATAGGCTCCAAAATCCTCCGTTGACATATGGCCCGTTACAGTGTGCATCGCTATGAGAATGTCTTTGTTGATCTGCTCAGCCTTTCTTTCATAAACAGATATATTAATTTCTTTAGCTACGATTGCTGTTCTCAATGCATTTATAACGGCGTTGGTAATGTAATAGTTAAATGGAGCTGTTTCAAAATGAGCGCGTTTATTTTGAGAGCCGAAGACATCCCATTCCCAATAATCACCTTTCCTATCATCAAGCATTTTGCCATCTGCATATTGCTGTACAATATTACGGTATCCATGTTCTGTATAATGGGGCTTAAATTTGGGATCGGCTTCTTGGAAAAAATTATCATATAATTGCCGGGCAGATGGAGAGAAAGTTTCCGGATTAATATCTTGAAAGGGTCCCGCTATCTTATTAAAACCCTCGATCATTTTCGTTCTGCAAGCAGTCACCGACGGCCCCTCAATATTTTCGAGGATTCTGTACGCTTCTTGGGGAGTATAATAAGTCTCAGGTAATGTGGTTTCTATAAAATGATCCCTAGTTCCGCCCATCACATGCATATAGCGTCTGCGGTTGTCTTCATTAGTATGCTTTATTTCAGGTTTATAGTTAAAAAACTCTCTTTGTGATTTGGCATCAAGTTTATCTATAAAAGATACTCGTGATGTGACAGGAACCATAAGGCATTGCTTCATGAGCTGGATGCGGAAGGCATTATCAAATTCCTCCGGTGAAATGCCAAATTCATCAAGACCGCGATTGATTGCTTCAAAGACTTTGCGTTGGGGCAAAGAACATTTATCGGAGATGATGAAATGTTTTTGGTCTGCCATATACACTTAACCCTATAGGAAATAGGCTTTCAGCTTACCATGGCGATGGTTTAACTAAAGTTAAGATTATGTTACGTTTGTTGTTGCTTATTTTAAGAACACAAGCCATTTGGTTAAATATCAACATCTTAATGTGTATATTCTTCTTGGCATGATTCAGGCCTATTTGCTTCCCAAAGAAATAATATAAAAATGATGAAACTGTAACATTTCCGTAACCAATACGTGCTATAAATAAGAATGTTATAGAGGGTATTAAGGGAAAAATCCTAATTATGGCGAAGACGTCATTTGTAAAAACCTATCAGTGGAACAGCCCATCGCTTGTTGCGCAGATGGATGTGCGCGTACAGGATAAAGGCAATGCTGTAGCTTATATCTATGCATCTGAAAATGCATCCGAGCAATATTCAAGGCTGCATGAGTTGCGTGAAATATTTAAGCAAAAAGGTTGGGCGAGCTCTTCAGACACGCGCAACGGAAAACCTGTATTGCGCCTCACCGGTATTAAAGATGCGAATGAGCTTGTGAATATTCTGCAAGAGGGAGGATATGCGCAAGGCGTGCCCGCCATCTCCAGCAATGATTCGGGTAAATCTGAATCCAGAAATGCGATGGATGCTATAAAGAATAACAGCCTCAAGGGAGCAGGCATATTTTACACCATTGGCAATGCGCTTTATATTATCTCCGGCATTGCGCGCAATAAGGCTTCGGGCAAAAAAGATTGGGGACAGATAGCAACGGGCATTGCATTTTCATCCAGTGATTTGCTGATAGCTTTATTCGGCGATAAGGATGACAAAAGGCAATTCAAGTCGCTTCTTAAAAAACTCAAAAATCATCTGGAAGATGACGGTATTGAAATACCTTCCGGTTCCGCTCTCAATGCAGAGACGCGATCCGGCAAAGGCAGATTGTTAGAAAAGGCGCATGATTTTATTCATGAGCATATAAGTGCTATCAAAGCCTTGGCTGAAGTGGCCGGCGGCGTTTCGTATTTCAAGGCTGGCATAGATCAGAAAAATCCCTGGAAACGGGCGACAGCTGTTATTTTCAGTTTAGGGTTTGGCTCTACTTTATTCATAAAAGAAAAGAAGCCCGATCCTGAAAAACTAAAAACTGCCGGACCTTTGGAAAAGGCCTGGGCTTTTGTGCAGGAAAAACCCTTGAGGATTGGCGGCTGGTCTGGTCTTTCCAATACGTTATTCACAACCATCGGCGCGTTTAAAGAGAGAAAGAAAGACCCCAGCAGTAATTTCTATAAATATGATCTGGCAACGGCGAGTTCCATGCTTGTGGGCAATAACCTCTATGCGCTTTCCAATAAAACGACCGGCGGAAGTATTACTGAAGGTGATTTGATAAAGGATGTATATGGCCTGGCTGCCCAGGTCTTAAACCATGTGCCTGAGGACAAGCGCGAAGCTGCCATTCAAACCACTGTTAATTTCTTGGGCGAGAGAGTGGAATTCAAAGATTCACGCGAAAAAATAAACACGCTGCTGCGTGAGGAAATAAACAGATCGCGTTATGAAAATCCCTGGTTTAAAGCCAACACCACAGAATCTACGCAAGAGGCTTTGCCACCGCAGGTGATAACGGCAGAAACTCCCGCTAAGACATTTGCGATAAACGATAAGAAGTACAGTAATCTCACTTCTGCCGCTCAAACATCCTTTGTCAGCAAAGCGTCTGAGAAAAAACCGCTCACGCTCGCAGTGTAGAATTTATTGTGGAATTTTTTGGCGGCTGTTACTCGCCAATTCCTAATCAACTTATTAATTAATATTGATTTTATTGTGAATTCCAGCGGTTGATGACTGTTGGTACTCCGAATTATTTATGTTTTTCTGCTCTTATTATACTTGACCATCCCATGCGATAGGAATATTTTCCCATTAAGACCCAAAATTATCCATTTTATCCCATTCTATCCCATAAATGAGATTGAAAGGATAAGGGGCGTTGATATTTGCTGGGCAAGCGGCTGCAGGTGCGGTGCACCTTCGGATGCTTGAGAGAGTGCGAGTGCGAAGTCGACAGGTTGAAGCGAAGTAATTTTGAAAGTAAGGCAATGCTTTTCCTCTCCACATACCAGAACAAAGTCGACAAGAAGGGCCGGGTTTCCGTGCCTGCGACGTTTCGTTCAGCGCTTGCCAAAGTCACTCCCAAGGGTGAAGAATTTTCGGGCATTATTGCCTATGCCTCTTTTATCAACCACTGCGTCGAGGCCTGCGGTATTGAGCGCATCCGCAAGCTATCAAACCGTATTGAACTGCTCGATCCTTTTTCGGAAGAGCGCGACGCATTTGCGACCACCATCCTGGGCGGCAGCCAGCAATTATCCTTTGACGGCGAAGGGCGCGTAATGCTGCCCGAAGCGCTGATTGAAGTGGCTGGCATCACTGAAATGGCGGTATTTATCGGCAAAGGCGAAACATTTGAGATATGGGAGCCGCGTGCATTTGCGGAATATGCTGCCCGCGCCCGTGAGCTTGCCCGTGAGAAGCGTCTGCGTTTGCGCGGTGAAGGCGGTGCATCATGAGTGGCGGGGAGCGAGCAGCGAAGAGCAGGGAAAACGCGCGGCATATTCCTGTCATGCTTCCCGAGGTGCTGGAGGCCATGCAGCCCACGGACGGCGAAATATATCTGGACGGCACGTTTGGCGCAGGCGGCTATAGCCGTGCGTTGCTTGAAGCAGCACAATGCACAGTCTACGCCATTGACCGCGATCCCAGCGTGAAGGCGCTGGCGGAAAAACTGGCAGAAGCTTTTCCGGGCCGGTTTTTCTGGCTGCTGGGCAGTTTCAGCGACATGGTGCAGTTGCTGCAAGCCAAAGGTGTAAAATCCATCCACGGCGTGGTGCTTGATATCGGCGTGTCGTCCATGCAGATTGACAATGCCGAGCGCGGCTTCTCATTTAAAAATGATGGTCCGCTGGATATGCGCATGAGCGGGCAGGGCGAATCGGCGGCCGATATCGTCAATAATGCAGATGAAGAAGAACTCGCCAATATACTCTATTATTATGGTGAAGAACGCCAATCCCGCCAGATAGCGCGCGCGATTGTTAAAGCCCGTTTGGAAGCGCCGATTATGCGCACGAGCGAACTGGCCAATATCATCCGCCGCATTGTGCGCGGCAAAGACGGCATTGATCCGTCCACGCGCAGTTTCCAGGCGCTGCGCATCAAAGTAAACGACGAGCTTGGCGAATTAGAGCGGGCGCTTGGCGCCGCAGAACAGCTGCTCGTTAAAGACGGACGGCTTGTGATGGTGACGTTCCATTCACTTGAAGACCGCATCGTTAAACAATTTTTCCAGTCGCGTTCTGGCGAAACTAGGGGAGGGTCGCGTCATCTGCCGCCTGTTGAGGCAACTCAAAAGGCAGCCGCTTACCGCCTCCCCACTTTTTTTCTCCCTCAGAGAAAACCGGTTTTGGCCAGTCAGTCCGAAGCACGTATCAACCCGCGCGCGCGTTCCGCTAAATTACGCTGCGCCATTCGCACAGAGGTGGCGGCATGATGCGCTCAACCATATTGTGGGGCGTATTATTCCTGGTGGGCGCGCTGGGCCTTTATATGGTGAAATATAAAGTACAGGCCATTCGTACCGAAGTGGCGGTAACCGAAAAACAATTGCGTGAAGAAAAGAAAAACCTGCATGTACTCGACGCGGAATGGACCTATCTTAACAGGCCGGATCGCCTGCGCCAGCTGTCAGCCAAATACCTTGATGTGAAGCCCGCCCACGCCCAGCAGATTGCCGATTTTGCAAGCTTTCCTTATAGTCAGCGAACAGCAGCATCTCAGCAGGCCAATGAACGCGAAGATGAAGCGCCGCAGACGGACGGTTTAACGCTTGCCAGCGGTGTTGCCCATGTCCGATGACATCGTGCGCGGACAGGCATCACGCAGAAAAAATATTATACAACGCGAAAGCAGCGGTAAGAAACTCATCGACCAAAGCCATATCCGTCTTTTCTGTATTACCGCATTCTTTTTCCTGTTTTTCGTTGGCATCGGTTGCCGCCTTATCGAAATAATGGTGCTGCATCACAGTGACGATAATGCTTTGGTCAGCGTTCCCGCAAGCAGCGCCGATGACCAGACATTGGAAGATCTGTCTGCTCCTCTTAAACTGGCGCGTAATGATATTGTCGACAGGAATGGCCTGGTGCTTGCCACCTCGCTTTCCACCGAATCGTTATTTGCCAATCCGCGCGATATACCGGATGCGGACGAAGCGGCAGTGCGAATCAGCAAAACATTCCCAGAGCTCGATGCCAAGGATTTAGCCAGGAAGCTTAAGCGCGATGCCGATTTTGTCTGGATAAAGCGCAATCTGACGCCCAAGCAGCAGCACGCCGCCAATAATCTGGGAATTCCGGGGCTTTACTTTCAATCCGAACAGAAGCGCATTTACCCTTACGGCAATCTGCTGTCGCATGTGGTGGGTTTTGTCGGCATTGATAATAAGGGGCTTGCCGGGATAGAGCGCTATTTTGATGAACGGCTGCGCGATACAAAAGAACAGAAGGAACCATTGAAGCTCTCGCTCGATCTAAGGGTGCAGAATATCGTCCATGAAGAAGTGAAACAAGGTATGGAGGCATTCAATGCCATTGGCGCTACAGGCATAGTGCTCGATCTGCATTCCGGTGAAGTGCTTGCTATGGCCAACCTGCCTGATTTCGACGCCAACGAGCCTGGCAATGCTCCTGATAATGCGCGCTTTAACCGCGCATCAAGCGGCACGTATGAAATGGGCTCGACCTTTAAGACGTTCACCACCGCCATGGCGCTCGATTACGGAGTTGCCAATCTCAACGACAGTTACGATGCCACGCACCCGATTGAATATTCCCATTTCACCATTCGTGATGAGCATGCTCAGAACCGCTGGCTTACGATTCCCGAAATCTATACCTATTCATCCAATATCGGCACGGTGCGCATGGCAATGGATATCGGCACCGAACGCCAGCAGCAATTCCTGCGCAAAGTCGGTTTGATGGATCCTCTGAAAATTGAATTGCCGGCAGTGGCATTGCCGCATTACCCCAGCGACTGGCGCGAGATCAATACCATGACGATTGCCTATGGCCATGGCATGTCGGTAACGCCGCTGCATCTGGTGCGCGCTTTTGCCTCGGTTATAAACGGTGGGCTGCTTGAGCCGCTTACCCTGGTCAAAGATGGCAATAGCGATAAGGGCGAGTGGCCACGCGTTATCAGCGAAAAAACATCGCGCCAGATGCGCCGTCTCATGCGCATGGTGGTGGAATACGGTACCGGTAAAAAGGCCGACGTTCCAGGCTATCGCGTAGGCGGCAAAACCGGCACGGCGGAAAAAGTGGCCGATGGCGGTGGTTATAGCCGCCATGCCAATCTTGCATTATTCTTATCCACATTTCCCGTCGATGATCCCAAATATATTGTGCTCGTGATGATAGATGAGCCGCATGGCAATAAATCAACCTACGGATTTGCCACCGCTGGCTGGATTGCCGCGCCAATCGTCGGAAATATTATCAGCCGCATGGCGCCTATGTATGGCATTCGCCCTGTTTTTGATGTACCTGAAGACGCCGTGAACCAATATTGGGTCAACAACGCAAACCAAAGATTTTTACATGCCGTTTCTTACTGAATTATTAGCTGCATATCACGGCGCTTTATCAATGGACGGCAATGCTGAGCAATTGCCGATTGCGTCGGTGACGGCGGATTCCAGGCAGGTAACGCCCGGAGCCTTGTTTGTGGCGGTGCGTGGATCGCATGCGGATGGCAGCGCCTATGCCATGGACGCTGTCAAGAAGGGCGCGGTTGCAGTAGTAGCCAATTATGACAGTAAGCTTGTATTACCCAAATCCGTAGTGCTTATCAAAGTGGAAAATGTGCGCCTGGCACTTGCCAGATTGGCGGGCGCGTTTTATGTGCCGCAGCCTCCTTATATTGCTGCCGTAACGGGAACAGACGGCAAGACATCCACTGCAGATTTCTTTCGCCAGCTCTGGCAGATGAGTTACCAGAAGGCGGCATCCATCGGCACGCTTGGCGTGCTTGGATCGCTTAAAAGCGCAAACTTTCCGGCCATTAACACCACGCCGGATCCCGTGCAGCTGCACCAGATATTGCAATCGCTTGCAGGAGAGCAATGTCCGTATGTGGCGTTTGAAGCATCCAGTCATGGGCTCGATCAATACCGTCTTGATGGGGTGCAGTTGCGCGCTGCCGCATTTACCAATTTAACGCGCGATCATCTTGATTATCATCATACGCTGGAAGCGTATTTCCGCGCAAAGATGCGCTTATTCACTGAAATACTTTCCGTGCAGGGCACTGCCGTGCTCAATGCCGATGATGCTAAATTCCGCAGGTTGAAAAAAGCATGCTCTGATCGCAATATAAATGTGATCAGTTACGGCCATAACGGTACCGAATACCGCATCATGAAAATAACGCCGACGCTCGAAGGGCTTGCGATCCAGGCCGAGATTATGGGCAAGTCGCAGCATTTCATGTTGCATATGGTGGGTGCCTTCCAGGCCATGAATGCGCTTGCAGCACTGGGTTTATATGTGGGGTGCGGCGGCAGCATTGAAGACGGATTAAAGCATTTGCCGCATCTGCATAGCGTGCCGGGACGCGTGGAAAAAGTAGCCAATCATCCCAGCGGCGCCGCTATTTTTGTCGATTATGCCCATACGCCTGCAGCGCTTGCCAATGTGCTCAAAACAATGCGTCCACATACCAAAGGCAAGCTTGTGGTGGTTTTTGGCTGCGGTGGCGATCGCGATAAAGGTAAACGGTCGGAAATGGGAAAAGCCGCAATTGAGCTGGCTGATGAAGTGATTGTGACCGATGATAATCCGCGCACCGAGGACCCGGCCCAGATTCGCAATGAAGTATTGATGGGTGCGCCGGGTGCTAAAAATGTGGGCGAGAGGGCAGAAGCTATCGCGGTTGCGATTAAGTCGCTGCACAAAGGCGATGTGCTGTTAATTGCAGGCAAGGGGCATGAAAAAACCCAGATTGTCGGAGATAAAATATTGCCTTTCGATGATGCTGAGATCGCACGTTATGCGGTTAAATTATGTGAGCAGAGAACAAAGTAATGTGGAAAAGCAACGAAATCAGAGAAGTAACTAACGGCACCTTGCAGGGCGCTGCTTTTGAGGCGTCTTCTGTCACGATTGACAGCCGCAAATTGCAGCAGGGCGCACTTTTTGTGGCGCTTAAAGGCGACCGCGTCGATGGTCATGATTATGTGAAGGACGCGTTAGCGCGCGGCGCGGTGGCGGCTTTGGTGCACCGCGTGCCTGAAGGCATTCACCCTGCATCATCTTTGATTGTCGTGCCTGATACGTATAAGGCGCTGGTGGATATGGCGGTTGCAGCACGCAAACGTACACATGCAAAAATTATTGCGGTTACCGGCAGCGTCGGCAAGACCGGCACCAAAGAAGCCATCCGTACGGCGCTGGCCGGAACGGGCAGCGTCTATGCCACCCAGGGTAATCTTAACAATCACATTGGCCTGCCATTATCACTTGCCAATTTACCCAGAGAATCACCTTATGGTGTTTTTGAACTGGGGATGAATCATGCCGGGGAATTATCGTTTCTTACGCGCATCCTGCGTCCTGATATTGCTGTAATAACCAATGTGGAGGCGGTGCATCTGGAATTTTTTGCCAATGTTGATGCGATTGCCGACGCCAAGGCTGAAATCATGGAAGGCATGCCCAAGGACGGTGTTATTATTTTAAATCGCGATAATCGTTTTTATGATCGGTTGTTAGGGCACGCAGGCACGCACGGCATTAAGAACGTGATATCATTTGGCGCGCATGAGAAAGCGCAATGCCGTTTAATAGATTATGCGCTTACGGAATTTGGCTCTCAGACGGAAGCAAATATCGGCGGCACTGCGATTACCTATCGTTTGGGAACGATGGGCCGCCACTGGGCATTGACATCGCTTGCAGCGCTTGCGGCGGTTACGGCTGCGGGTGCCGATTTGGCCGATGCGGCGGCGGCATTAACCCATTTCCACGAGCCCGACGGGCGCGGGAGACTGCACCGCGTAGCGCTTGCCAAAGGGGTTATCACCTTGATTGACGATTGCTATAATGCCAGTCCCAGTTCCATGGGAGCGGGCATTGCGAAGCTGGCAGAGCTGTATGCGCATAACGGTGGCGCATCGCGTAAAATTGTGGTGCTTGGCGATATGTTGGAGCTCGGTGTGGCGTCCGTAGATTTGCATAAAGGATTGCTCGGAATATTGGAGCAGTATAGTATCGATAAACTATATGCGGCCGGTCCCTTAATGAAGCATTTGTATGATATTGTGCCCGCTTCCATGCAGGGAGCGCATGCAAAGACTGCGGATTTGCTTGTGGATGCAGTATCAGGTGCGTTACAAGAGAATGATATCGTGCTTATCAAAGGATCGCGTGGCAGCCATATGGATATTGTCCGCGATGCCCTGTTAACACTAACGCATCATAATACAAAGGAATCCGTTGATGCTCTATAATCTGCTCTATCCGCTTGCGCATGATTTTGAACCTTTCAACCTTTTTAAATATATTACTTTCCGAAGCGGCGGCGCAGTACTTACCTCCCTGGTTATGACCTTCCTCTGCGGCCCTGCTATTATACGATGGCTTAAAGCCAAACAGCGCGAAGGCCAGCCCATACGCGAAGACGGTCCCGAATCGCACCTGCTTACCAAGAAAGGCACGCCCACCATGGGCGGCGTTATGATTCTATTCTCCGTCGT
>Ga0206890_1043_pt1 | contig 37035 bp, 32 predicted proteins | sample Alteio_BWOrgHeat_58_FD_152960 | JGI IMG/M metagenome (GOLD analysis project Ga0206890, IMG submission 152960) | Enriched cells from forest soil in Barre Woods Harvard Forest LTER site, Petersham, Massachusetts, United States - Alteio_BWOrgHeat_Nextera6 ... | reverse complement strand
TTTTAAGGTACAGCACAATAGTAACGTCCGCAGCCCATTTAACAACAAATGTTCCTAAATAAACCATGGTAAGGCCAATCAATCCACCCATTAAACAAAGCACAATGGCTTCTATCAAAAACTGGAGTAAAATAAAGTAATTCTTCGCACCCAGTGATTTTTGAATGCCTATTATATTAGTGCGCTCTTTTACCGAAACAAACATAATATTGGCTATGCCAAAGCCACCCACTAAGATAGAGAACAAGCCTATTATCAACCCCGCAACATTTACCACTTTAAATAAGATATCTAACTGGCCCGAGAGCATGGTGAGTTTATTTAAGGCGAAATTATCATCCTGGCCGGGGCCTAAACTCCTTATAGAGCGCATCAAGCCTTTTACTTCGCCCTCTACTTCGTCTGACGGGATACCAGGCTTACCTTTTACAATAATTGAAGGGCTGTATTTTTCATTTTGAACATCAACTATGTTATGCGCGAAATTTAACGGCAGCAATACCTCTTTATCATTTGATATGCCCAGCATATCTTTTCCCTCCTTAGCAAATATGCCTATTATGGTAACATACCTACCCATCACCTTTATCTGTTTCCCTAACCCTGTACCATCCGGAAATAAATTATCATTAATATCGTAACCAATTAAAGTAACAGGCGCGCCTGTTCTTGACTCAATATCTGTAAAATAACGCCCCTCCTGCAAATCGAAATTCCAGGTTTTATTATGATCCTGGGTAACGGCATCAATTTGCGCGCCATCAACAGTATTGCTTTGGTATTTTATGGTGCGGTTATCAATGCTTATTTCATAAGATATGGCCAAAGCGGTTTGGCTGCGCCTTTGCAGTTCCTGGTAATCGCGCAGTTTCGAAACCGGGCGCTGCATATATTTCCACCAGGGATATTCACCTTCCGAAACCCAAGGCCATTTTTCAACATAAATACTGTTGCTCCCTAACTTGTTTACACTGTTTTGCAGGTTATCGCGCAGCGTATCAACTGCCGAAAAAACAGCGATAATGGTAAATATACCTATGGTAACACCCAATAATGACAGTAGTGTACGCAGCCTGTTTTGCCTTAAAGCATCATAAGCAAACAAAAAGCTTTCTCTGAAAAGTTTTAAAAATATCATATCCTGTTAATTACACCGGTTTATTATGATTTCACAGGCAGGTAAACCTGCTTAAAAATAGCGCTACGTTTTAGATGATAAAACCGCAATTAAGTTACATTTATTTTTAGTTTTAGTAACGACTAAAAAAAGCGGCATTTATACGCTCCAAATCATTACCTTTAAGGTTTGCTATATAAAATTGAGCATAAAATAATACCTTCGGGCCAACTTAAAAACACAGGAATAGCGATCAGTAGCGTATGAAAGAATACAGGGTAATACATGCTTTTGAAAATAAAACCGGGCAAGAGGTTAAAACAATCGACTCGTGGCAGATATTTAAAATAATGGCCGAATTTATTGAAGGGTTTGAAAAATTAGCAAAAATTGGGCCCTGCGTTTCTGTAATGGGTTCGGCACGTACGCCAAAAGAAAACAAATACTATTTATTGACCGAGCAAATTGCCGGCCTGCTAGCCAAACTGGGTTACGGCGTAATATCAGGCGGCGGACCGGGTATAATGGAAGCAGCCAATAAAGGGGCTGCTGAGGCAAAAGGTAAGTCTGTCGGGATAAATATCGAACTCGCAGGCCATAATTATAATAACGAATTCATTGATGCGGATAAGATGCTGGAGTTCAAATACTTTTTTGTGCGTAAAGTTATGTTGACCAAATACGCGCAGGGCTTTATTATAATGCCGGGCGGGTTTGGCACGCTCGATGAATTTTTTGAGGCTGTTACTTTGATCCAAACCGGGAAGATAGCCCGGTTCCCGGTTGTATTGGTTGGCACAGAATATTGGGCCGGGTTAATTAACTGGACAAAAGATAAAATGCTTAGCGAGAAAAATATTAAGGAGGATGATCTTGACTTATTTCGTTTGGCAGATACCGCCGAAGACGCCGTTGACTATATTGATAAATTTTATAAAAAATATGCGCTGAAACCTAATTTTTAACCCGGGTAATCTCATTCAATAACTGAGCCAGCAAGTTTAAACTCGCTTCCGTCAAACAAGCCTTTATCGCTTAATTTTAAAGCAGGTATAACTAAAAGCGCCATAAATGATAGCGTCATAAACGGAGCAGATAGTTTAGAGCCCAACTTTTTGGCCATTGCATCAATATCGGTATAGGCCATTGCGACATCATACCCATCTTCATTGCTCATTAAACCCGCCACGGGCAATGCCAAAACCATTTCGTCATCGCCACTTACACAGCTTACGCCGCCTTGCTGATTGATTATTAGATTGACTGCCTTGGCAATACTCTCATCATCAACGCCAACAACTACAATATTATGGCTGTCATGGGCTACAGACGAAGCTATTGCCCCTGCCGATAAGCCAAAATTTTTGATAAATGCTTTAGCAACAGGCGCATCAAAGTATCGGTTAACAACACAAATTTTTAAAACATCATTAACCGGGTCAGCTGCTAAAACACCATTTTCTGGACTTATCTTTTCTATCAGTTTATTAGTGATCAGTTGCCCGTCTATAGCCTCAATTACCGGTATTGTTCCATCAAATGATGCCGCAACCCGGTAAACAAAATCAGCAGGTGTTTTTTCATTCACTTTAAAATTGTTGATGGTAGCGGCCTTTGAACCTTTAATGTTCGACTTTCCATTTTCGGCAACCATTACACCATCAATATAAGTGCTTACCACCTCAAAGTTTTCAAGGTCGCTAACCAAAATAAAATCCGCGGCATCACCTTCCTGTAATAGGCCAATATCTAATTTATAATGTTCAACCGGGTTAACACAGGCGGCTCGTAGTACTTTAAAAATATCTACTCCCCTATTAACAGCTCTTGTACATAGTTGATTAATATGCCCCGCAACCAAACTATCAGGATGTTTATCATCACTACAAAACATCATCATATCAGGATAATCATGCAACAGTTCAATCAGCGCCTCGAAGTTTTTCGCAGCACTCCCTTCACGGATGATGATCTTCATGCCATGTTTTAGCTTATCCAGGGCTTCGTCCAGCGTAAAACATTCATGATCGTTACTTATCCCGGCATCAATATATTGTTTGGCCTGTTCACCACGCAGCCCGGGCGCATGGCCATCAATTGGTTTACCGGCTTGCTTTGCACTTTCAATTTTGGCCAAAACTTCTTTATCCCCATAAAGCACACCGGGAAAATTCATCATTTCGGTAAGATATTTTATATCATCGCGCTTTAAAAGTGCTGCAACATCACGGGCATCTAATACCGCCCCGGCGGTTTCAAATATTGTGGCAGGCACACAGCTTGGAGCGCCAAAATTAAATTTAAAGGGAACGGTTTTGCCATTAGCTATCATGTACTCCACACCGGCCAGGCCGCAAACGTTGGCTATCTCATGTGGGTCGCTCACAGTGCCTACCGTACCATGCACAACAGCAAGCCGGGCAAACTCGGCCGGAACCAACATAGAGCTTTCAATATGCACATGCGCGTCAATAAAGCCGGGCAATATGTATGGCAATGCTGTGGGGCCAGATATATCAAGCTTTTTTACAGTCAGTATTTTACTATCTGCTACGGTAATGTTAGCGGGGTAAATGGTTTTATTCTTTATATCAACAAACTGCGCTGTAATTTCAAAATGCATCGGCAAAAACTAATGGGTTAAATATTCCGAAAGTACGGTAATTATTATTACAAAAAACAGGCATAGGGAATAATTGCTTGCTTATTGACGCACAAAAAAAAGCAGACAACTTTTTTAGTCATCCGCTTTTTATGTATAAAAGTAACTTATAAATTATTCTAAAACCCCGAATTTACCGGCCTGGAACTCCCTGAATGCTTCCTGTAGTTCCATTGGCGTGTTCATTACAAATGGGCCATATTGGGCTATTGGTTCGTTAATAGGCTCGCCGCTTAACAGGAGCAAAACGCTGTCTTCTGTTGCTTTGATATCAATCTGTTCGCCTTCGTTTTTAAACAATATAAAACTATGCTCATTTATAGCTTCACCATTGACAATAGCGCTGCCGTTAACCACCAATAAAACAGTATTGTGTGTTGTGGGTGTAGAAGTGGTTAACACGCCATCTTTATTCAGGCGGATATCAAACATATTTACCGGTGTAAAAGTACTGGCAGGGCCATTAATACCATTTAATGAACCGGCAATTACATTAACCAACCCGCTATTGCCGGGCAATACCACTTTACCCATACCTGCCGCTGTAATAGGCTGATATTTGGGAGCGGTCAGTTTATCTTTAGCGGGTAAATTAACCCATAGCTGTACCATTTCAAAAGGGCCACCTTTTTTGGAGAACTCTTTTTCATGAAATTCTTTATGTAAAATACCTGCACCGGCTGTCATCCATTGTACATCACCGGGGTTTATTACGCCGCTATTGCCGGTGCTGTCATAATGTTCTACACTGCCTTTGTAAGCAATGGTAACCGTTTCAAAACCTTTATGAGGGTGTACGTCAACACCGCGTATCTTATCCGAAGCGCCAAAATCATATTCGGCATTAAAATCCAGCATCAAAAACGGACTAACCCTTTTTTGTTCTATCTCTCCGTTAGGAAAGTAATTATATACCCTGAAACCATCACCAACCATACCCGGCCTTGCGGGGCGCTGGTATATTTTTTCGATCTGTTTGTTCATTCTGTTTTTTTCCTCTTTTTAATTATCACCTGGTTATTTTCCCTAAATGATACACAAAGATACGCAGGGTATGGGCCAATTATACTTGACATAGGTTAAGAAATAAAGCCGGCAATTTATCGGCTATGCGATACCCCAACGCTACTTTAAAGTTGCGTGGAATCTATAATAATCGGGGTCAATAATATAAGGGATTATTAGTACGGCCAATGCCGCCAGGATAAGGAATAGCAGAATGTATGGAGCATACCGGTAAAAAAACTCATTGCATAGGGACACGAACATCGATAAAAATTTCATTCCAAATAAGCTTAATGCGGTAACCGGCTTAAATTTAACAATAAAGATCTGTACAGGTAATTGCCCGACCTGTTTTTGCCCGGATTTTTTTTCAACAACACCATTTTTTTAAACAAAAAACTTACCTGACAATTGTCAAACTACCCGAAAGAAGCGTACAGCCTGTGCCCAGGTTAATAATGTAATAATAGGTGCCGCCGGGCAGCGCTTTGCCGTTGCGTGTGCCATCAAACGGTTTTGCATAATTTTCAGACAGGTAAACCCGCTGCCCGTAACGGTTAAATATTTGCACCAAAACGGTGGTATAAGCCTCCAGTCCGTTAATTTGCCAATAATCATTTATGCCATCGCCATTGGGGGTAAATGCATTGCTTGCGGTTATGGGGTTATTGGTAACGGTAACTAAAACGGGTGTTCGGGCACTTTCGCAAGCGCCGGTTAACTGGCTAATGTAATAATAGCCCGTTGCTTTTATCTTTGTGATAAATACACCTGATGATTGGTCGTCTAAGGGCGTAACGCCTGTAGCGCTGCTATATAACCTGTACCGGTAGCCAGTAACCGGGTTATTTACCCGCAATACTGCTTCATTACCGCAAACTTTAACATTATTGGCAACAGGCGCGGCAACAGCGGTAGTTACTTCATCAATGGTATAAGTTTGCGTGGTTAAATCGCAGGCGGTTGTATCAGTGATGTTTAAAGTATAAGTACCACTGCCCAACCCTGTTATATCCGCGCCGGTGCCAACGATATTTCCGGCGGAGTTTTGCCAAACATATTTATAAGGCGGCCCGCCACCCGAAATTTGGATATTTTTGATACTGCCGACGTTCAAGCCGCAATGGTCGGGGTTAATTTGTTCAGAACCCGGGGTGATGATGATAGCTTGTGCAGTTATATCGGCAATAATAACCGGGCCGTAAGTATCTGAACAGTTGGCGCCTGTCAGTTGCAACGAATAAGCTCCTGCTTTTACATTGGTTAAATTAATATTGCTGCCAACTACCTTTCCATTAGCGTCAAGCCATTGCACCGATTTAACATAAGCATTGGCAACCAAACCCATTATTGACCCATTACTACCATGACACAAAGCATTGTTTAAGATTTTGCTATTGTCATTTACCAATGGCCGCGTATCATCAATAGTATAGTTACCTGTACTTTTTGTACAGCCAAATTGACTGACCACCAGCTGGTACAAACCCGCAGGCGCGTTTAAAAGTTGCGGGCTATTGCTTACTACTGCGCCCTGGCTATTTACCCAGGTTGCCTGGTGGCCGTTTACAACAACAGCGCCCGTAATACTGCCCTGCGATGTACAGGTAACCGGCAATATTTTGATACTGTCGGTATATATACGCGGATCAGTAAACTCTGAGCTTATGCCATTAAGCGTGGCTGATGCCATTACCCCGTACCCGCTTAAAAGCGGGGCATTGTAAACCCAGTTGCCGCCAGCATCGGCATTTACCGAAGCAATATAGGTTTTAGGCTGACATTGCGTGCATTCTAAATCGGTATAAAACAATTCAACCCGGGCATTTGGCCTGGTAGTGCCGCTTACACTTGTGGCTGTTAAATTATCGAGCGTGGCCGACATGGGTTTGGTATTGTAGGTTGTATTTGTGTATAAAAACGGAACATTGTTATTACAGTAAAATGAGTTATGCGATAATTCGACGGTAGTTGCCGCTTGCGCCTCTATTACCGCATCGCCGTTCATTATATTAGAAGGAGCTTGTACAGCATGGGTGAAAATATTGGTTTTGGTATTATCGATGCCACCTACCAATACCGTTCCTTTTAAATTGGTTAAGCTTAATGCCGTACCTATGAGCGATAGCGTTTTACCCCCATCGGGCGATATGCCGAAATAATTGCTTTGAATTTGCAGGTTAATATTGCTAAAATTGAACACAGAAAGCTCTGTACCAAACACATTATTTAACACCGAAACCTGCGATACCTGGTTACTTGTGGTAGCATTTGACGTTAAATAAACCTGTGAGCCCGAGCTGTTTATTAAACTGTTTTGCAAATAACTAAGATCGGCGCCAAAAACATTGTTTTGTATTAAAATGCTCGTCCCGTCAAAATACGGGTTGCACCCGGAAGTACCCTCTATGGTATTTCCTTCGGGCAAAGTAACCCCGCCAATTACGGCCTGGTGAACATAAGATAAGTTAAAACCCTCCTGAACCGAAACGGCAATAGTAATGCCGTCCTCTTTAATGCCCAATAAATTGGCTTTAATTTCGCAGTAAGCAACGTCACTGGTAGTTTGTTGCGCCCCACCTATAGGTACATTAAGTACCCCGGCTCCGTTATCATAAAAAACATTCCCTTTATTCACCGCGCCAATGATCACTTTGGAAGACTTACCTTCTAACGATACCGCTGCGCCGCCGAAATAATAGCCGCTGGCGATGTAATCAAAAAAGTCCCTTACAATCATTCCGTATATTTCAAAATCGTCAGCGTTCAATACCTCAAAACAATAAGGGCTTATCGCAAACCGCCCAAATCCCTGTACAATTACCTTAGCCCCATTAACGGATAGCTGCGCCCCCGGTTGTGTGGTACCATCAATGATCATAGATGAATTAATGGTTGGCAGCGCCGTATTTATGGTGATAGTTTGGGCGGCCGCGCCAACGCCCGGAAGATTAAAGTAAATATAATTTATCCCTGTACTGCCATTGGCGGCAGCCTGTGTAAGCGCGTCGCGTAAAGTTCCTGTACCGCTATCTGCATTATTTGTTACCGTATAAATGGCAGCATGTAAGGCCATTGTATGCAGCATAATACAGGCTAACAAAAGCAACATGAACCTTTTATAACGCATATACTTACCGGCTTACTTTCATTTGAAGTAATATTTTAGGGATGCCCCCATAATACACCAATGTAAATTACTGATTAGTTTACTGATACGCAATTTACCTCAACATTTATACTGTTTTATCTACGGTAACGTTGCCCTACGCAATACTTTAAATCATCCGGCACAGTTAACGTAATGATTTTATAACCTAATATTAACAATGCAGTAGCTAAGTTTGAAACTTCAAATTACTTGTACTTTATGCTTTTTATAAAACCCCTTAAACGCGCCAGGCCATTATCAATTTTGGCTGCTTTTTTATTTTTAGTATTAAGCGGGCTTAATAGTTATAGCCAAAAAACAAGTAATACACCCATAGTTAACCTGGTTTTTACCTCTGATGCGCATTACGGAATTACGCGTGCAAAATTTAGGGGAGATACTAATGTTACCGGCCATATTGTAAATACCGCTATGGTAAATCAAATAAACACCCTGCCTTATTTGACGCTACCTACAGATGGCGGCATTAATGCAGGTAAACAAATAGACGCCATAGATTATTTGATAGAAACCGGTGATATTGCTAACCGTATGGAGATACCGATTCAAAGCGCGGCCGAATCATGGGCGCAGTTTGAAACCGATTATATGCATAACCTTAAATTAAAAGGACATAATGGTTTAGCTGCCCAGCTATTATTAGCGCCGGGGAATCATGATATTTCAAATGCCATTGGTTATGCTAAACCAATGAAGCCTTTAACCGACCCTACATCAATGGTTAAGATATATAACCTGATGATGAAGCCAAAAACCCCAATGACCAACGAGGCTTATAACTATGCAAACGATAAGATCAATTACTCGCGTGATATTAAGGGCATACATTTTATGTTTATTACCTTGTGGCCCGACTCGGCCGAGCGGATATGGATGCAAAAGGATTTGGAAAGCGTACCCGCAACAATGCCTGTTATTATTTTTACGCATGACCAGCCTACCTGCGAAGCCAAGCACTTTACCAACCCGCTGCCGCCGCATAACATGACCACAGCAAACAAATTTGAAAACCTTACTGCCGAATATTATAAAGAAGGAACCAGCGCCAGCAAAGATGATGGCTCAACCGACATTGAGCAACGCGGTTTCGTAAAATTTTTAAAGGTCCACCCCAACATCAAAGCTTATTTTCATGGCAACAGCAACTGGAACGAGTTTTACACCTATAAAGGCCCTGATAATGATGTGAGTTTACCTGTTTTCAGGGTCGATTCGCCGATGAAGGGCAAATACTCGTCGAAAGATGAAACGTTGGTATCATTCCAGCTAATATCCCTTGATCCTGTTATGCAAACATTAACCGTACGCGAATGCCTGTGGAATACACAGCCGCTAAACAAAGATCAAAAGGTTGTTTTTGGCAAAACGGCTTCTATATCGTTAAAAGTTAATTAAAACGATTCTTGTCGGTCATATATCATTAATTAATGATATATCCTATCTTCCTGTTTGTTAATTTTACTGGCATGGAAGAACTGAATGTATTCACTGTCACCGCAGCCATTGCCGATCCGGTGAGGTTAACCATAATGATGTACCTTATGCACAGCCCGGCTTCGGTAACCCAAATCATGCATCACCTGGATGCTCTGCAAAGCAATATATCCAATCATTTGGTTATCCTTAAAAAGGCAGGGTTAATAAAAAGTACGCCAATGGGCAGGCAAAAAATATATGAACTCGCTAATCCGCAGGCGGCCCAGTTAATTGAGCTTTTAGTAAGTATGCAGCCAATTACCCCAAAAAAGGAACAAGAAATTAAACCCATACAGTTTGCCCGTACCTGTTATGACCACCTGGCTGGTAAGCTTGGTGTTGCCATTTTTGACGCGCTGATGCAACAAAAAGCTATTCAATACCCTGCCGGGGCAGGTATAGAAGACCGTCAATTCTTTTCGGCGGAAATTGAATTGGGGGCGGATGCTGATGATATTTTTGGCAAACTTAATGTTGACCTGCAGTTATTAAATGATACCCGCAGAAGATTTGCCTTTGGCTGCCGCGACTGGACAGAGCGCACACCTCATTTAGCTGGCGCTTTAGGCGCTGCTTTATGCCATTCGTTTTTTGAAAACAAATGGATAGCACGAAAAGACACTACCAGGAGTATTGTTTTAACCACAAGCGGCAAGCAGGAATTGAAGGGTTTAATTGGATTAGAACTAGCCTGAATAAGCGATTTTTACCTATCCGATAAATCAAAAATCATCTATCTATAAATTCCTCATCATTAAATGATACCTTTACCCTCCACGCATGGAAGAAAGAAAATATTTAATGACCTGGAAAAGGTATCTCCCCGTCATCCGTTTACATTTGAAAAAAAGCCTTACTGAAGATCAAAGTTTTAAACTGAATATCCAAGACTTTGAATCGGCCGGAGATAGAGGAAAATCGGGCTATACCTTTAGTTTAGCTATGGACAACGGTAAAGTGACCAATAATATCAGCGGATCGGCAGTAGCCCGCGATCTTTATGAGGCGCTAAAATCTGATGAAACTGTTAAAGCCATGCTCCAGGATAAAAGCATCAAAATAAGCGTAGGTAAAACCTTTGTGCTGAGCATAAAAACCAGTTATATTTCGGCCTATAAATAGAATAATTAACCCGTTTAGTGATCAATAGTGACTCGAGGCGGTTTAACATGTATAGCAGGTGTCGTTATAGTGTTTTAAGGCAACTGGAGGTGCAGTTAAGGCAACATGAGGCAGCATTAAGATAATGTTGTAGAGCCTTAAAACGTTGCACCGGGCCTGTTTTTAATTGGAAACTGGTAAGGTTAAACGCGCTGTTTTGGAGCCATATTGCTTAGTTTAAAGCAATATTTTAGCTATAGTTAGCTATATGACCAACGCATTTTGAAAAGCCGGTATTTTTTTGTATCTTTAATAGGAAACTGCAATTCTGCGAGTTTCCTATGGCATTTTTCGCCTCATTTTTCAACAAAAAACATAAAAAAAAATAAAACTGAATTTTCTCCAGTTTTTGTGGGTTGACGATATCGTTCTTTGATACTATTTATATACTAAACGTGTTATTTTACTACCTTTATTCATTCAAATTTTTTAACACCGATGAATAGATTAACACCATTCCACGTAGCCGTACCTGTTTATGATTTGGAGGAGGCCCGTAAATTTTACCGGGAGGTATTGGGCTGCGCCGAAGGCCGCACCAGTGAAATATGGGCTGATTTTAACTTATTTGGCCACCAGTTTGTGATACATCTTAAACCCAAACCGGCCAACGGGACCCAACACCACTTTAACCCGGTTGACGGGCATGATGTACCTATACCCCACTACGGCGTAGTTTTAGAATGGGATCATTGGCACCAACTTGAAACCCGACTGCGGGAACATAACATCAAATTTATTATTGAACCGGGCATACGCTTTGCAGGAAAAACCGGTGAACAGGCCACTATGTTCTTTTTAGATCCGTCAGGCAATGCGCTTGAGTTTAAGTCTTTTAAAGATATGGGGCAGTTGTTTGCGGTATAACGGTAATTAAACTTATACCTGATCTTTCTTATTTTTATAAATAATGAGTGCGTATATGGGTATCCCTGCCATCAGCAGCAAAAAACCTAAATATACCGCTTCTCTACCCGTACCGGCAATGGCCCATAACGAGTAACTGAACGACAGGATAAAAAGCACAATAGCCGATAACCACCCCGCTGCCTTTAAACTCACCTTTTCAATCCTGATAATAATATAAGCCACAGCCGAGAAAAGATAAGGGATAAGCACACTTAATAGGGATAGCAGCAGCAAAAACTTAAACTGTTCAACCAACCCCTTAGCGTAATTCATGCTCATTAAAACAGAAACCAGTACGCTGCTTACCAAAATACCTACGTAAGGCACGCCCTGCTTATTCTTTTTAGCAAAAACAGCCGGGAACAGTTTATCTTTTGCTATGGCATAAGGTACCTGGCCCTGTATTAACGTCCAGCCGTTTAGCGCGCCAAAAGCGGCAATAGCCATACCCGCGCTTACCCAATAACGGGCGGCAGGCCCCCACATAATAACAGCGGCGTCTGCATAGGGCGTAACCGAGTGTTGCAATTGATGTGACGGTATAATACCCATTACACTCGCGCTCCCTAAAATATAGATCACTGTAGTTACCAGTAAACCCAGCATGGTAGCACGCGGAATTGTTTTTTCGGGATTAATAACACTCCCTGCCGGTATGGTAGCGCATTCAATACCCACAAAGGCATAAAAAGTAAAACTGGCCGATGCGGTGATGGCCCCAAAGGTGGAGTTACCGGTTAGGTTAAACGGATGAAAATTTGCCAACCGTATAAAAAACAAGCCGCCTACTGCTACCAGTATAAGCGGCACCAACTTTAAAATGGTGGTTAGCAACTGCACCTTGCCCGATGTTACAATGCCCCGTGTATTTATCCAGGTAAGGAACCATATAGCAATTAACGCGGTTGAAATAGCGGCCAAACTGCTTTGTACTATTACCGGGAAAAACGTACTTAAAGCGCTTACAAATGATACAGCTATTGATGCTATGCCACAGATGATACAGATATAATATCCCCAGGCCACCAAAAACCCGGTAAAGTTTCCTAATGAGTGGTGTGTGTATGCGTAAGGGCCGCCGGTAACATCGGGCAGTAGCTTGCTGAGGTTAGCAAAAACTTTAGCTAGCAGGAACGCGCCTACCGACGAAAACACCCAGCCTAATAAACTGATACTGCCATACGAAGCCAGCGCGGCGGGAATTAAAAACACCCCGGCCCCTATCATATTGCCCACAACCAGCGAGGTGCTTGTCCATAAGCCTAATTTGTTTTTTTCGGATGGGGGCATAGTTGTGGCCGGGATATAGGTTGCTTTGGATTATAAGGCGTAATTTAACTTATTAATTTTAATCAAAGCAATCCCCGTTGATATTGCTGCTAATAATGAGAGCGCGCCCGGAAGTACGAAAAAGCAAATGTATTCAATTATTGCCAGCGCCAATAGGAACAAAAATAACAGCAACGCCACCTGCTTTGTTAATGGCTGATTGCTTGCATGGTTGGAAAGCACCCATAGCAAAGCGACAACAAACAGCAATACGCATATCAGGATAAAACCATAACCCGAGTAAAACATAGCAATAGTTGCCGACCTTCCCATAAACTCAAAGTGTTGGTTGATCATACCTTGTACAACTTTTGCAACGGCCGGGTCTGGGCTGTCTTTCCAGGTTAACGAGCCAATAGTATGGCCAATAGTATGCAGCAACATTAATATTGATGCAATACGTAATAGTAATTTAGGTTTCATTTGATGATTGGTTTGAAATGAGAGTCAAGAATAAGGAGCCAGGAATCAAGATAAAAAGCAAGCTTATTATTTATTATTTTATTATGTAATCCGCTTAATTTTTTTCTTTTATTAATTTCTTCCCTGCGTTGCTATTTTGGTTCTTGACTCTTGGTTCTTAATTAACATTTACAATTCCCAATACTGAAAATCTTTATTCGGGAATATCGATTTTGGTATCATACCATTTACCCCAAAGGTTTTATCAACCACCTGCGTTACTTCAAAATCAACCCCGGTACTGCAAATAGACAATGACTCATTAAAGGTAAATTTAAGATTATCTTTAATCAAATTTACAGCTTCCCTTGCGGCATTTTGCATAGCCTTGTTCAAATCTGGGTCGAGCCCAATAGCAATTAAATGGGTGGGCGACTCGGCATAAACGGTTTTAATATGAATATCCTTGCGTACAATAAATTTAGCAGTAAGCGTAAGTGATGCTTCAATGGCCACGCCGCTTATTTCGCCGGCGCCTTGCGCTGCATGGCAATCGCCGGTGGTAAACAACGCGCCTTTAACAGATACCGGCAGGTAAAGTGTAGCACCTTTAACTAAATGTTTCAAGTCGAGGTTGCCGCCGTAAAATCCGGGAGGAATGGAGCTAACCCTTTTCATTTCGGGCGGGGGCGATACAGCCATAACGCCCATAAACGGGTTCATGGGTATTTCTACACCCTCTTTAAAACTGGCTGTTCGTTTTTTTCGGTCAATTTTATATTTATAAACAAAGTTTTCGCGGGTGGTTACCTCATCGGGCAGGGCGCCGCCTTTGGGCCAAACGGCATTTACGCCATATCCGCTGCGCGGCACAACATCCAATATGCGTACCTCAAGGGTATCGCCGGGCTCTGCACCTTCAATATAAATGGGGCCGGTAAGCATGTGCCCGGTTATTCCCGTAGGCTCGGGCTTAACGGTCTTATAAATTTCAATAATATCCTTAGCCTGTTCATCAAGCGGCAGGTTGTTTGCTTTAAAAAACGCTTCGGGGTCTTTACGGCCAATACCAGTGGTATTAATGGTTTGTATCTCTACAATATCACCATCCTTTACCTTAGCTACCGGCGGCACATCAAAACCATAATATCCCCAAACCATGTTTTCGGGTATCGATCGTACCACATGATCGGGCTTAACAGGCGAGCTTTTTTTTGCGGTTTCATCAACCCGGTTTACGCTTTTATCCAAAGCAAAAGCACCGGTAGCCAAGCTGCTTAATGATAAAGCGGCAATACTGCCTTTAGCCGCGGTTTTAAAAAAATTGCGGCGCTGATTATCCTGGTTATTAACGGGTTTGCTGGTAGCCATAGTGCGTTGAATGATAATGTGATACAATTTTACTAAAATAGTAATTCGTTATCATTTTTCTAAACGGGCTGCAGAAATAAAATACATGGTTAACTGGTTACGCAACATCGCACAAAAGCTTATAAAGTCGAAAAAATATCTTTATATATTTTAAACATTTTTGGCATATATCGTATTAGCTTTATATAAACTTAAAGGAGGCACAATTATGAAGTATGCATTTATTATGGGCTCAAACGCCTTTATTGTTCCGCATGGCGTTATCAGCTATTCAGATAGCCAAGGTTCGAAAGAAATATTGAGGATAAAATCAATTTATCATGATGATAAACCCGGCTCCTACTTTTCGGTTGATTTAGATATTACCGACGACAATGGCAACGAAATTAAGCTGCGGGATAATAAAGCTGAAGGTAATACCAGCTTTAAAATTAGGGAAGAGCGTAACAGCATACGCGTTTTAAGGGCCGATGGCTCAATAATTATTAATATACAGCAAATGGACGATCATTCGGCTATGGGTTTAGAGCATAACCTTACTGCCGAACTGGAAATAAGCATGCCCGTTGCAGCAATAAGGATATTCGGGGAATTTAAAGCTGGTGGCCTGCATATATCAGCCGAAGGCGAAAAACTGTTTATTAATAAAAATGGTTATGCTACCGCTGGCCTGCACGGCAGAGATCAGCTGTTTTTTACCCCGGAAGGCATCAAATTATAATAAAATAATGGCAAATTTCCAGGAAATTATAGCGTCAGAAAAACCGGTGTTGGTTGATTTTTCGGCCGAGTGGTGCGGGCCGTGTAAAATGATGCCGCCTATTTTACAACAGGTTAAACATAACCTGGGCGATAAGGTTACCATTATTAAGATAGACATCGATAAAAACCCGGCGGCGGCCAATGCTTATAAAATTCAAAGTGTGCCAACGCTGATTATATTTCAAAACGGGCAATCAAAATGGCGGCAAAGTGGGGTTATGCAGGCAGGGGAATTACAAGAAATTATTACGCAATATTTGTAAAATCAACTAATCAGCAATCACCGATACCGCTGCAAACTGCTAACCCCCAACTGCAAACTCATTTATACCACGCCATTAACAGCAGCACCATTTGATTATAGGTTTCTAAACCGTGAGGCTGGTTATTGACCTTTAAAAAATCATCATAAAAAATGCTGCTTAACACGCCAACATTACTCCTAAACTTTACCCAGTACAAGCGTTGCATTTTAAAATCATTACGTACAGCAGTGGATATATGTGTTTTCATTTCGTTGTTGGCTGTAGTATCGCGGTAACGGAGGGCGTGCATACACTCATCAACTCCCAATTGGTAGGCCGAGTAACGCAGTAACCTGTCGGCAGACCCTACTCCTGCCAGGAAACCGGCAAAATCGGCTTCATCTTCGGCGCCGTAACCCATCTGGTGCGACATTTCATGACAGGCCACCACAGGACGTTCAAAATACGGCATCTGGTAGTTTAGTTGCGCCTCGGTAGTAAACGGGTTATAATACCCCGAAGTGCCAAGGTAATTAAGCAATGGCGTGAGCAATGATGGCTTTATCCGTGGGCTATAGGTGCGGAAATTTACAGAATCGGTTGACAATTTTAGTACGGCCTTTACCGCTGTTTGGTAAATGGCGCTGTTGCCTTGCTGAAGGTCGGCTGTAGTGATCCTTGCACGGCAGCTATTGGCACTATCGATCAGTTTACGGGTTACTGCTTCCAGATGGGCGGTTGTATAATTGGTATCCCGAAGATTCAATCGCTCGCCTGCTGGTGGCCTGAAATAATTCATGCCCCAAAACAGGTAAAAAACCAGTATAGCCGCCTGTACCCCAATAACCAATCCCAATAAAAAAACGCCCGATCGCTTAAATTCTTGTTTAAACAGCAGTCTGATGAGTTTAATTACCGCATAAACTAGATAGCCAATAACCCCTATATACAATACGTCGCCAACGCTAAACGGGAATATATTAAGCACGGGGTGCAGCACATGGCAAATAACAGGGTATAGCCCTTCAGAATAATAACGTTCAACTAAATGTGGGTGGCCCGCCAACAGCATCAGCAAAAAAATAGCCAGGGCTAAAATCGCTATGGCGATTATCCGGGCCTTCACTGTTTTTTTGCTAAACACATAACGCATAATTACAAATATAAGTTTATGCACAAAAAAAGCTCCCGGGTAAATCAGGGAGCTTTTATAACTTAATGGCTAATCAAGAGTCAAGATATTAGAGCCAAGAATCAAGATAAAAGAGCAAAAAAACGAGCTTATTATTGAATTATGCCAACGTAATCTGCTTAACTTTTTATAGATTTTTCCTGAACTATTATTTTCCTGGTTCTTGACTCTTGGTTCTTGGCTCTTGATAACTATTTAACAGAAACCGGTATTTCCACGTCTTCCCATACCAGTGCGAAGCCTTTTTTGTTCATAGTATAAGTTAAACGCTCGGTAGGGCCTGTCTTTTTAGGTTTAATAGTTACCACCAAAACATCTTTTGCCGGGTCGTCATTAGCCGAGTAACCCCTGCTGTCGTTAGCATCTTTTTTAATACCCCATTGGCCAGTTTGTGAATTGAAGATTATCTTCCATTCTTTTTCGCCGGGCGTTGCAAATAAGCTGTACTTGCCTGCAGGTAATACTTTGCCTTCAACCTTAATGTCCTTGTCTGTTGTAAATGTGGTTGATTGGTTGGCACCCGCCCGCCATGGTTTATCATAAGGCTCAATAGCCCCTAATATTTTACGGCCCTTTAATGATGGCGCACCATAGTTAATGCTAACCATTGCTGCACCAATCATCCCGCTTACGCTATCGCGCGGGCTTGCCGGGGCCTTTTTTGTAGTTTGCGCGCTGGCTATACCTGATACTAAAAAGGCCATTGCAACGAAAGCGATGGCCCCAAATTGAAATACTTTTTTCATAATGTTTTATTATTGGTTTTGTTACTATAAAGATAGCTTGAAATTTGATTTGTTACATTATTTTTGAAATTAAATAAAACCAACCAAAACGCCATACGTTATATACTTGAAATCACATTGCAGTTAGGAATTGACCGAAAGGTTAAACAATTGTTGTGAGTTTTGGCCCCTGTCGCGAGGCGGGGGCTTTTTTGTTGCTATCCCAAAGCAATATTATTGCGCACCAAACAATCAAAAAACTTATTATTACACTTTATTTTGATAGATGAAGGATAAGATCAAACTATTTTACCTGGTGTTGTTTGTATTGGCGTTGCTCGTTAATTTTTCGGGCATTAATGCCGGTTTTTTTACGGATGATCCGGGCCTGTATGCCTCCATTGCCAAAAACCTGCTTTACAAAAAAGATTTTTTTCAACTGTTTACCTACAACCAGGACTGGCTGGATAAACCACATTTCCCGTTCTGGATGGTATTTTTAAGCTTTAAGGCATTCGGTATTAGCGTATGGGCCTACCGCCTTCCTGCACTTTTATTCTTTTTATTAGGCTTATTATATACCTGGCTTTTCACTCGTAAATTCTACGGTACAGAGATAGCCATGATAGCCGTGCTCATATTAATGACCGCGCAATACGCCCTAATGGGCAATACCGATGTACGTGCTGAACCTTACCTGCTGGCCCTGGTTATAGGCAGTATTTATCATATTTCGCGCCTCGAAGGGCGGTTTAGTTTTACCCACCTGCTGCTGGCAGCACTGCTTACGGCCTGCGCTATCATGACCAAAGGCATATTTGTAATAGTAGCTATTTATGGCAGTTTATTAGGGCAGCTCATCTTTCAAAAAAAACTGCGGGATTTGTTTAGCTTTAAATTCATCGCGCTATACCTGCTCACCTTTATTTTTACGCTGCCCGAGTTTTACGCCCTGTACCTGCAATTTGACCTGCATCCCGAAAAAACGGTTTTTGACAGGCATAATGTATCGGGCATTAAATGGTTTTTATGGGATAGCCAGTTTGGGCGTTTCGTAAACAAAGGGCCAATCAGTCAAAAATCGGGCGGTGATGTGTTTTTTTATTTACATACCCTGTTATGGGCATTTGCCCCCTGGTGCCTGTTGTTTTATTACGCCGTTTACAAACGGGTAAGGGAAGTTTTCAGCAACAAAAAACCTGCAGAGTATTATACTATTAGCGGCGGGCTGTTATTACTGCTGCTGTTCTCGCTATCCCGTTTCCAGTTACCGTTTTATACCAATACCATTTTCCCGTTGTTTGCCATTATAACCGCACCTTATTGTTATGTGCATTTGTCCCGGTTTGGCGCAAAATTCAGGCTGGTAAGCCAGTGGGTATATATTATTTTATTCCCGGTAGCTATTGTGGTGGTTAACTACTTTTTGAAACCCGCCGGTAACTTATTTTTCATTATTGATGTAACAGTATTTGCGCTGCTTATTTTATGGATAGCTACTCAAATTAAATCCGCTCAGCAAAAGGCTTTCTTATTAAACTGTACGGTGGCCCTGTTTGCTAATTGCTATTTAAACACCGTAGTTTATAAAGAGTTAGTTGCTTATAACGGACAAGTTACGGCTGCCCGATATATTAACGATCAAGTTGCGGCCTCCTGCCCTGTTTATTCACTGAGGGAAGAAAATAACGTTTTCCAGTTTTACACCAACAAGCCGGTTGACTATATCCAGCTTAACCAGTTTAACAGTTTTAAACCGGCCGCAAATTCGGTCTTTTACGCGAACCAGCGATCAATGGATTACCTTATTCAAACCCATGCCGGTTTTAAGGTTATCCAATCTTTTCAAAACTACCCGCAGGAGCGTATTTTGCTTGACTTTATTAATAAGGCAAACAGGTACAAGGTGTTGGATAAGGTTTATTTGATAACGAAGTAATTATCTGAACCATGATTTTTAGGATTAGGCAGATTATCAGGATGCGATAAGCATCAGGAAAATCCTTAAATCCCATGAATCATGGTTCAGACAACCCATATCACCTATAAAATTCCATGAAAACTATTTTTCCAATTAAATAACTGAAAAAATAGTTGTATAACTGAAAAATAAGTTATATGTTTGGGTATGGAAGAATTAACCAAAACCGAAGAGCGTGTAATGCAGATTTTATGGAAGCTAAAAACAGCCTTTGTAAAAGACATTATTGATGCTATGCCGGATGAGCCCAAACCACCATACAATACCATTTCATCCGTAGTGCGCTTGCTGGAAAGCAAAGGCTTTGTAAGTTATAAAGCTTACGGGAAAACTCATGAATATTTCCCGGCCATTTCAAAAGCCGAGTATCGTAAAGAGACATTAAAAAAGATGCTTTCGGGCTACTTTGATAATTCGGCAGAGAGCCTTTTTTCATTTATGCTGAAGGAAGACCAATTGAGCGAGAAGGATATCAATAAAATCAAACAGATCATCGATAAAAACAAATAGTTATGAACGCTATCTTATACCTGTTGCAAGTGAGTGGCTGCATGGCCGTGTTTTACCTGTTTTACTATTTAATGCTAAGCAGGCTTACTTTTTTCACCATCAACAGGTATTACCTGCTTGGTACACTGGTTTTAAGCTTTATAATTCCGTTGCTTACTATACACGTTACTCAATATGAGCCGGTAATACAATCGGTGGTGTATCTTCATACCATTCAAAATCTTCAAGATCATAAACAGGTAGTAGCGATTTTACCTACCGCCGCTCCGCAACCCGGTATTAACTGGTTACAGGTATCAAAATTAATATACATGGTAGTTGCGGCCACACTTTTTATGCACCTGCTTATTACACTCCTTAATTTCTTTGTAAAGCTGAAACGTAAAAATGTTAAACGGGTTGGGCATATCCATATTTTACACGGCGGTAAAAAACTGGCAAACGGCTCATTTTTGAATTATATATTTCTGAATGATGATGAGTTAAGCGCTATAGAAATAGAACAGGTTATAGCGCACGAAATGCTGCATGTTAAACTGTTTCACTCTGTTGACCGGATCATTTTCAAAATCGTCCAGATCATATTATGGTTCAATCCTGTAGCTTATCTGTACGCACGATCTGCCGAAGAAAACCACGAATTTGAAGTTGACCGCGAGCTAACCCGTTCGACAAACAAAGGTGAATATGCCAATCTGCTGCTTCACTTATCTGTAGCCGCGCAAGGTATGCTCTTTAATAACTTTAGTACAGCACCACTAAAAAAACGCATCACTATGTTATTTAACAAACCGTCTGCAAATATGAAAAAGTTAATTTATGTACTTATTGTGCCTGTATTGGTATTAAGTTGTATGGCATTTGCCACTTTTAAAAAGGATATTGAAGGCCATAGTATAATTAATAAATTGAGTAAACCATTAGAAGGATTAATAATTACTGATAGAGCGCAAACAAAAGTTCTTCCTTTAAAAATAACAGCGTCGGAAACTGAGCCAAAAATATCACCTGTTTCTGACAATGATAATGATAAAACATTATCTGATGTATCTCAAAAAAACAGCGATACAACAAAACGTTATAGTATTATAGATGGGGTGGACAAACTTGGGCCAAATCCGTTAGTTTTAATTAATGGTAAGGAATATCCATCAAGTATATTATATCAAATAAGCCGCTCATGCATACGTGCAACTGCCATGTATGGCCCGGAAGGGGCTGTTAAAAAATTTGGAGATAAAGCAAAGAATGGTTGCGTGGAAATCACCATTAAAGGGGTTATGACTTATTTGACACAATTTGAGCAGGAAAATATGGCAAAAGAAGCTGCAATTCCTAAAACACAATTCTATGCGCGATTACAACTTAAAGACAATGATGGCAATTTATACGACAGGATAATTATTAATGATGTATCGGGTATGGCCTCGGGTTATGCCGAGATAACCCATAATGCCAAAGTTGCGTTTTTTATTGACAAAGACTTTTATAATGAAGATGCTTTCAAAAAAATGCCGCGTGAAAAACTTGCTTCATTTACAGGTGAATCAGGAATTAGATGCCTCGATCAAAAAAAATACCCAAATGTTAATTTGCATGGATATGGGGCGATATTCACTTTCCGAATAAAGGGAGTGCCTCCTGAAATGGAAAACGACAACTATCACTGGGAATTACTTTTACCCAAAAATGAATAACCATTAAGTATAAGCTCCTCCTTTCATCCCATCTTCTAATTGTTTCATCCCATTTGTTCAACTGCTAACCTATGGCCGCATATCTTGCGGCTATAGGTTTTTAAAGCCAACTGTTAAAAAATGTTAAACCGCTTTAACCACTAAATTTATAGTTATACTTTAGCTCTACTAAACCCAACTCATGAAAATCAAAATCCCGATTTTACTGGCCTTTTGTTTATTCTCCCTCTCTTTATTAGCTCAAAACACCTATTCAGTTAAGGGCGCAGCAATTGATACAGATTCAAGAATTAAACTTACAAATACAAGTATCTGTGTATTAAACGCTAAGGACTCGATCCTTGTTAATTTTACCATAGCTGCCGAAAACGGCTCATTCGCAATAAGTGGCCTTCCCGCCGGTAAATTCATACTATTGGTTACCTACCCGGACTATGCCGATTATGTAGAAACCTTTACGCTCGACCCCGCAAATGCCGCGCATGATTTTGGCAGTATCCACATGCGCCTTAAATCAAAAATATTGCAGGAGGTGCTGATAAAAGGCGAGGTAAGGGCCATAAAAATAAAAGGCGATACTACCGAGTTTAATGCAAAAGCCTATGTTACACAACCTAATGCAAAGGTTGAAGACTTGTTAAAGCAACTACCCGGCATACAGATAGACAAGGATGGCAAAATTACAGCCAACGGGCAGCCAGTACCTAAAGTGTTGGTGGACGGCGAAGAGTTTTTTGGCGATGACCCTACCCTGGTTACCAAAAACATACGTGCCGATATGGTAGATAAAGTGCAGTTGTATGATAAGAAAAGCGACCAGGCTGCATTTACGGGTGTTGACGATGGCAAAACGACCAAAACCATCAATATCCAGTTAAAAGAAGATAAAAAGGAAGGCGCGTTTGGAAAGCTAAGCGGCGGTATCGGCACCAATGATTATTACGAGGGACAAGCACTTTACAATAAATTTAAAAAGAATAGTAAATTTTCAATTTACGGCACATTGGCCAATACCCAGGCAATTGGTTTAGGATACGAAGACGGCACCAAGGCCGGAATTTATAATGATGATGACGATGAAGGCAATGTAATATTCTCTGACAATGGGAATAATCTGGATACTTTTGATGGCGGTTATTCGGGTAAGGGCCTGCCCGTATCCAGGACAGGCGGCGTACACTACGATAGCAAATCGGCTGATAAGAAGCAATCTATTAATTTGAATTACCGGGTCAGCACTATCGATGTAACCGGGATTACTTCAACACAAACCGAGTCGGCTTTACCTAATGGCGTACTAAATAATAACAGCACTCAAAATTTCAACAATCGTGCGTTTATGCAAAAGGTAGATGGTACATACCAAACGAAAACCGACACCTCAACTACCTTAAAAATAGGCGGCAGCGGCACCATAAAAACATTTAACGTCAATAATAGCTACCAAACGGTAAACAACAATAATGATACGCTGATAAGCAGAAATAACCGTACCGTTACCAATAATGGCACCCAACAACAGTTTGATGCAGGTGGCCTTTTCACAAAAAAGTTCAAAACTCAGCGCCGTACTTTTTCATGGGCGGTGAATGAAGTTTATAAGAAAAATGAAAGCAGCGGCTATCTTAACTCGGAGTTTGATTTTTATAATAAACTGGGCGTGCAGGATAGTGTGCAAAAAACCAACCAGTATAAAACCAGTACGTCGGTTAGTTCAGTGCTAACCAGTGACATGACCTATACCGAGCCTTTGTCAAAATATTTGTCATTGGTATTTAGTTATAAATTTACTTTTAATAATAGCAGTTCAAACCGTCAATCGTTTGATCAATCCGCATCCGGCGCCTATACGCTATTGGATAATACGTATAGCAATAGCTATCAATACAACCAATCGGTAAACGAAGCTGGCACGGTTTTCAATTTCAAGAAAGATAAGACCACGCTTAATTTTGGCACCAAGGCGGCTGATATTGATTTTAAACAGGTAGATGAAATTGCCGGGACAATTTACAGACGCGATTATATAAACTGGTTGCCGATAGCCAGTCTCCAGTATAAGCCTAACAAACATTCAATCTTAGGGGTTTACTATACCGGCAATACGAAGCAGCCCACTATTGACCAGATACAACCGGTTAAAAACAATACCGATCCACAAAATATTACAGTTGGCAACCCCGATCTAAAATCATATTTTATCAATAGCATGAGTATTTTCTATAACTCGTACCAGGCCATAACCGGTGCGTCTTTTAATATTAATGCCAGTTACTCTTCAACTTCGAACCCCATCGTCAGCGACGCACTAACAAATTATAATACAGCCGTAACAACAACGCAGTATATTAACCTAACCAACAAAGACCCTTACAATTACTATCTGCGTGCAGGCCTCAACCGGAAAATAAAACCCCTTGACATGAATATAGGGCTAAGTGGTAATGTACAGGATAACGTATCGTATAGCTTCATCAACGGGGCATTAAACCAGTCTACAAGAAATACCTATAGCGCCCAGATCAATTTATCAGCCAACGAGGAAGATAAATATGATTTCTATTTTTTTGGTGGACCCAGTTACAATTTAAACCGGTTTTCGCTGCAGCCACAAAGCAATAATAACGCGCCGGGTTTTCAGCTTTACAGCGCGGGCGAGTTATTCTTTCCGGGCAAATTTAGGTTGGGGTCTGACATCAATTATAATTATACCGCGAAAACGCAGCAGATAGATGCCAGCCAGCGTACAATTATGGATGTATCTGTTAACAAAACATTTTTTGCGGAAGAAAATCTCAAGGTCTCCTTAAAAGTAAATAACCTATTTAACCAGGATGCAAACTTTAGCCGCAATATAGTGTCTAATACGCTTACTCAAACCACTTCTACCGGCATACGAAGGTATATTATGCTTTCTGTTAGCTGGGATTTTACAAAGTTTGGCACCTCTGCAAAAGAAGAAAACTAAACGATATGAAAAAGATATTTTTAATACTTGCCTTCTTTATTTTCATGGTCGCCCCGCTGTTAGCCCAGCAGGCGCATTTTATTACAAGCGGGACTATTGAATATGAAAAAAGGGTAAATATGTATGCTGTTATTAAAAGCAGCCTAAACCCAAAAAGTGTGTACGATAAAGCAGATTTTGAAAGTTACCAAAATAAGTTTCCGCAATTTAAAAAGCTAAAAAGCACTTTAAGTTTTGGCGGAAACAAAACCTTATTCACCCCGGCAGTCGCCGAAGATAATTCATCACAGTTTTGGTATGATGTGTTTGCAAGCCAGCCAAATATTACTTATTCCGACTTAAAAAGCCGCTCAACTGCTATTTCCAAAGAGATTTATAACGAAGATCTTTTACTGACGGATACCATGCGCAAAATAAGGTGGAAGATAACCGACGAAACCCGCGAAATTGCCGGTTATACCTGCCGCCGCGCCGATGGCATCATGATGGATTCTATATATATTGTGGCCTTCTATACCAATAAGATACCCGTTTTTGGCGGGCCGGAATCGTTTAACGGCCTACCCGGTATGATATTACAAGTTTCGTTACCGCATGATAATATTACCTGGATGGCCACTAAAGTAACCGAAGCTGACGTGCCCGGAAACACGATAATCCCGCCTAAAAAAGGCAAGCCGATGAACAGGAAGCAACTTTATGATGCGGTTAAGATCTTCATGAAGAACTGGGGTAAGGATGGAAAAGTAGAAATGAAGTTGTTTTTGCTGTAAAATTTGAATATGGAACATCGAATATGGAACACCGAATAATGAAGTTACTTCAGCGTTCATTATTCGATGTTCCATATTTCTTTCTATTCACCACTCACCTACCTGTACTTCATTGCAGCCTTATTAAAGCCGCGCCTTAGTATTCCAATTTGGCCGATGGTATAAGCCTGGTGATGATTGATAAAGGCCCATAACCCGGCCAAAGTATTGTCAAACGGGGCAATAGGATGCGGTATGGCAACTACGCTATCCAGCGCCGCGTCAGGCAGGTTTTCTAATCCGGCCCTTATTGCAGGTGATGTTTCGTTCCATTTGTTTTTGATGTCGTCTAAGGTCGGCATTTCGCTTTTAGGGGCGTTACGGTCCGCTTCTGTTGCACCTTCGCCTGACATAAAATGATCAACCCACGGAATTACTACCTGGGCACCCCCCATGCGGACTAAATTGCCCTGCGCCCATAACAGGTGCCCGGCAAGCCATTTAATACTATTCATCGGGTCGGCTACACTTTGGTTAGCTTCATCGTCGCTGATATCCGCAATAACATTGTTAAATAACAGGTTATGCAGGTCATACTGGGCAAGTAATTGTTTTTTTGCTGACATGGATATTGAATTATTGAGTAATTGAATTTATGAATTATTGAGTAGTTGAGTTGACGAATTATTGAATTGATAATTTACCTCACGTTTTCAAACTGTTAGTTGATATAGCCATTTCACCCATGCGAAACTAATCTCTAATCAACTAATCTCTAATCTCTGTCACCGCCCCCATTTATCATGTCCGAAACAACCCCTTTACTATCTTTTCTCTCGCCCAAAAACACACCGGCTAAATGCACCGCTATAAAGGCCAGCACCAGGTACATGCAAAAGCCATGCACGCTTTTAACAGAAGACCGTATAGCTTTATAGGGCGCAAAGAAATCTTCAAACGCCAGGAACAAACCGGTTGTTACCATTATAAGTAGTAGCAGGTAAAATACGGTATAAATAAGTTTTACAACCAATTCATGCGTAGCCTGCTCGCGTTGTTTTTTGGTTGCGTTGAAGCTACCCCAGGCGTTTTTAAGCGTACGGATAAACTTCTGATCAGCCACCTGGAAAAACTCTAAGATGATCCTGAACAATAGCAAGGCAGCCAGCCCATAACCAAAGTAAATATGAATATCCCATACCTTGTCGCCCAAAGCATGGGCAACGGCCTTAGCCTGGTTATCAGTAGGCTGTGCGCCTGCTTTTTGCAGCTCGGTTTTAATAACGGGAGCAATGTTCCTGCTTTTTAAAAGTGTCGAATTTAATAGAACGGTGAGCAATGACCCCGAAATAACCAGCATATTGACCCAATGCCATAAGCGCAGGGATGACGAGTAAGGTTTAATTTTTTCGGAATGTTGTATTTCCCTTTTGGTGGGTTCTATAGTAGCCATATCAATTAATTAAGCGTTCATTTGTGTTGTAACTGTTAATCATACCCAGTTTAATCAAAGCATCAAAGCTACATTATAAGGTACTACATAAGTTGCTGCCAGTTGTTTTAAAACTATCAGCAAACTTTGTAGTAATGTTGAAGATTAAGGTTATCGTTAAAACATTGATGTACTTTAAGATGTCCGCTTCAAAGTTGCTACAAAGTTTGCCGTTATGTTTATTTAAAAAAACAACACATTGAAACTGCTGATCGTTGAAGACGAGAAAGACCTGCGTGAAAATATAGAATCGTATTTTACCGATGAGGGCAATATTTGTGAAAGCTGTAATGACCTTAAATCGGCAATAGATAAGGTAACTATTTATACTTACGATTGTATCCTGCTTGATCTGGGCTTGCCCGACGGGGAAGGGTTTACATTACTAAACTATTTAAAGGCCAACCATAAAAACGATGGCGTATTAATTCTTTCTGCAAGAAACTCTATTGACGATAAAGTTAAAGGCCTGAATGATGGCGCTGATGATTACCTTATAAAGCCTTTTCACCTGTCTGAATTAAAAGCGCGGGTGGAATCAATTTTCAGGCGAAAAACCTTCAATGGTGATAAGATATTAGTTTATGACCTTGTAAATATCGACCTGATTGGAAGAGAAGTTACTGCCAATAATATACCGGTTGAACTAACACGAAAAGAATATGACCTACTTATATATTTTATAGCAAACAAGGGTAAAAGGATTTCGCGAAACGCTATTGCCGAACATTTATGGGGTGATGAGATTGATATGGCTGATAATTTTGATTTCATATATACGCACATTAAGAATTTACGAAGAAAGCTGTTCGATGTTACTAAAAAAGACTACATAAAATCTATTTATGGCATTGGATACAAGTTTTTATAATTTATGAAATTAGCCTATCATTATAATAAAGCCAGTATCATAATTGCCGTATCAGTATTGTTGATAGGTGGGTTAATTTATTATTTTTCCATTCGTTACATCGCCAATGATCAGCTCGACAGGGATCTAACCGAAGAGATTGACGAGGTAAAGGTTTATATTAACCTGCATAATCAACTACCTAAACAGGTTGATTTTGATGAAGATCAAACTACTTTTACCAAAATTGAAACAAAAAACCTGCCCAGGAGATTTTTTGATACGCTATACTATAATGACAAAGAAAAGATAGTCGAATCTGGCCGGGCGGTGGAAGGATCAATTGAATTTAACAATTCGACCTATAAAGTTGTAATATCCGAATCAAAAGAAGCTACCGAATACCTGGTGCAGCTTATCCTGTTAATTACCATATTGCTTGCTGCTATATTATTAGCGGTGCTATTGATCACTAACCGTTTAATTTTAAATGGTTTATGGAACCCATTTTACAAAATTTTACACCAATTAAAAACATTTGATATTTCAGATCGTTCGCAATTGGCAATTAAACAAACTAAAGTAGATGAATTCAACGAACTAAACACCGCGTTGCTTAATATGACATCAAAGGCTAAAAGTGATTTTCAAAATGTAAAATCATTTACAGAAAACGCTTCGCACGAAATGATGACACCGCTTGCTGTAGTAACTTCAAAGCTGGATACATTGATACAGGATGAAGATTTAAACGCCGGTCAGTTAACACAAATCACCAACATCTATTCATACATTAATAAGTTATCCCGGCTTAACCAGTCGCTTTTATTGTTGGTTAAAATTGATAATAACCTGATCAAAGAAGTTGATCAGATAAATTTAAAAGATACTATTAATGATAAAATACGGCAATTTCAGGAATTAATACAGGGTAAAGTTTTACTGCTAACCAGCCATCTTGGTAATAAACATATAAATGCCAGTAAGTACCTGATCGATATTTTATTGAATAATCTTTTCAGTAATGCCGTTAGGCATAACTATATGGGCGGAGAAATAAAGATCATACTTACCAATAAGCAATTGATAATAAAAAACACAGGTGAAAAATCGGCGCTGGCCGACACCCAGATTTTTGAACGGTTTCAAAGAAGCACGCATTCTGAAGGTACTGGTATGGGGCTTACGCTGGCAAAAAACATTTGCACCTATTATCAATATACAATCAGTTATGAATACCTTGATGACTGGCATGTATTTACAATTGGTTTTTAAACAGTTAAAGCTAAAAACCGCTTAAATAAGATTTGGATGGCATGTCCGGTTAGCTTAACTCCAAAGTTTCTTCAGAATCCGGCCCTAATTTCACCATGCTTATACGAAGCAAATCACCTTACCATTAGGGTAAATGGTACACCTCAATAATACGTTACATGAAATTACTATTGCTTTTTTTACTGCTCAATTTTTCTCCACCGGTTTCGTGGTTAGGCGATATTCATGAAGCAACTGCCGTTGCAGAAAAATCCCATAAACTGATATTTATAAGCTTTTCGGGTTCAGATTGGTGCATCCCCTGCATACGTTTAAGGAAAGAGATATTAGAATCTGACACTTTTGAAAAATATGCTTCAGAACATTTGATATTGGTTCGTGCCGATTTCCCGCGGCAAAAGAAGAATCAATTGAGTAAAGAACAGGTAAAATTGAATGAAGCATTGGCAGACAAATATAACCCGGAAGGTAGCTTCCCTTTAACCTTATTGGTTGATGCACAAGGTAAAGTGCTAAAAAAGTGGGATGGTTTTCCAAATGTATCGCCCGAAAAATTTGTTGAACAAATAAATGCTTTTACAGGCAATTAATATGAGAGAGAAAAATCATCGTTTATGTTTATTAATTGGCATTATTGCTGTTTCCTGTTTTTCGGCATGTGTATCTGTAAAACCTTATCAAAAAAACCGGCTAAATGATGCCGAAATGGAACTTTCGGCACGCAAATCTCAAAAATTTGAACAAAGCTTTCAATTATACCGTGAAGGTGGTTCGGGGGCCAATGGCGGCAAAAGCGGTGGTGGCTGCGGTTGTAATTAAAAACTATTTATGAGAAAGCTATATTTAGGTGTCCTTGCTATGTATTTGGGCATTTTGGCATCGCACGCACAGGCCCCGAAAACTTTACCTGTTACTGATAGTTCAAGTTACCAGTCTCGTAAACTCAAAGTGGATGAGGTTAACATGGTATCGGCCTATTATCACCAGGATGGCGATCACTCCGCTGTAACCGGCGGAAATGGTACGGAGAACCTCACCGATTTTGCTAATACCATTGAATTGCAATTATCTAATTACAGCAAGGGCGGCAGGAAAAACACCTTTTTGTTTGAATTGGGTGTTGATCATTATACTTCCGCCTCATCAGATAAAATTGACCCAAATACTATATCTTCAGCATCAAGGCAGGATACCCGTATTTACCCATCATTAAACTGGACTACTTCTAACGAAAAAACCGGGAATGCCCTGGGATTTACAGGTTCTTACTCCCATGAGTTTGATTACCAGTCATTCGGCGGTGGTTTTAATTTAACCAGGACATCTAAAAACAAGAATACAGAGTTTGACTTAAAATTACAAGCCTTTTTAGATACCTGGCAGGTAATTTTACCTATTGAACTGCGGCCGCCACCTTATAATCAATCGCCGGTTGGCGGAGGCCGGGGCGATAAAGGCCTCCGGGGGCCGCTATCCTATGCACCCCGTAATTCGTTCAGCAGCTCATTTTCGTTATCACAGGTAATTAATACCCGGTTACAGGTGCTTTTAATTGCAGAGCCCTCCTATCAGCATGGCCTGTTAGCTACCAAATACCAGCGCGATTATTTTACCGATGGATCTGAACGTGCCGAAAACCTGCCGGATAGCCGCTATAAGCTGCCCATAGCAGCGAGGGTTAATTATTTTTTGGATGATAGGTACATTATACGTGCCTATTACCGGTATTATATGGATAACTGGGGAATAAGGGCGCATACTGCCGAACTTGAAATTCCTATAAAACTTTCGGCGTTTGTTTCGGTGAGTCCATTCTACCGGTATAATACGCAAATTGGGACGCGTTATTTTGCTCCTTACGGGCAGCATTTAGCTTCCGATACGTATTATACCAGCGATTATGACCTTTCATCGCTTCATAGTAACTTTTTAGGTACAGGGATCAGAATTTCACCGCCTCATGGTATATTTGGATGGCAAAGCTTAAATACGTTGGAAATCAGGTACGGACATTACATAAGATCTACCGATTTAACTTCGAACATTTTAACGCTGAACTTAAAATTCAAGTAAATCACTTATGAAAAAATGTTACTTATTCCTTATCCTTTTATTTTTTGTTTTTAAGTTAAAAGCCCAGGATAATTACGAAATACAGGTATATGGCGCTGATTTGGTTGAACCGGGCCATACCATGTTTGAGCTTCATAGTAACAATACACTTAACGGAAGCAAAACTACAGATCAGTTTGGGATGCTGCCCACTAACAACGTACAGCATGAAACTATTGAGATAACCCACGGCTGGACACCCTGGTTTGAAACCGGCTTTTACTTTTTCAACTCGATTGGCAGCGACGGGCGTAGCGCTTATGTAGGTTCGCATATTCGCCCAAGGGTAGCGGCCCCTACCGACTGGCATTGGCCGGTGGGTGTAAGTTTATCGCTTGAGTTTGGTTTCCAAAAAGCCGCTTTTTCACCTAACACGGCAACTTTAGAGATAAGGCCGATAGTTGATAAAAAAATTGATAAGGTGTATATTTCCTTTAATCCTACGGTAGATCAAAGCTTTCATGGCCCCGACCAGAACCGGGGATTGATCTGGTCGCCAAATTTAAAAGCCAGCTATGATGTTACAAAAGTTGTAGCATTAGGGCTTGAATATTATGGCAGCACCGGCCCATTGTTAAACCCCGACCCCTACCGCGAGCAAGACCATCAAATATTTGTTGCAGGCGATTTAAATTTTGATCCAAACTGGGAGGTGAATTTCGGTTATGGTATCGGCTCGCAAAGCGCCGACAAGTCTATCATTAAATTGATAATTGGCAGACGGTTTTAAATAATTAATATTAAAACGCGTTTAGGGATTGGATAAATAATTTCAAAGAACGATACCTTCAACCCACAAAAATTTGGGGGAAATTCAGTTTTATTTTTTTTTGTGTTTTTTGTTGAAAAATCAGGCGAAAAATGCCATCAAAAATCCTGCAGAATAGCGGTTTACTATTAAAGATACGAAAAAATACGCGCTTTTCAAAATGCCATGTTCAAATAGTTATTTATAGCTAAAATACAGCTTAAACGTAAGCAACGCACCCCAAAAACAACGCGTTAAACCTGATCGGTTATCTAACTAAAAACAAATCCGCAGGGCGCTAAAAACCCATTTTAATGATGCCTCATGCTGCATTAAGCGCACCTCAAGTTGCATTAAACCGCTATAATCACACCTTATGTATCTGCTAAACTACCTCCAGCCACCATTAATTGCAAAATGCGTTATTTGCGTCTATTTAGTTACTTCTTATCCTCTTCTTCCTTTATCTCTTCCCAATAAACTGTGTCTAAATAAATATCATTTTTTATAGCTACCTGCGCTTTCACTTTTTCCAGTTCCTCTTTTACTTTGCCGGTACTAAGTTTACTGCTTAAGGAGTGATAAAAAATGGCATAACCGGTTTTACTATTTATAAACTTATAATGTTTGTCGGCGGTTTCCATAGCAGGTGTATGAGTAGTATAAACAACCTGCCGCTATAATTGTTTGGTATTTACGGGCATTTTAACGCAACACTAATCGGCGGTATCCAGGTTACGCACCAGTAATACAATGAGTGCGCCAAGTGAGGCGATAATACCAAACGATAACCGTAAACTGGCGGCCTGCGCAACAAAGCCAATAAAGGGCGGCACCAGTAAAAAACCGATATAGCCAATAGTAGATATAGAAGCCAGCGCCGATCCGCTGCTCATGGTGGTTGATTTGCCCGCTATTTGAAATATCATAGGCACCACGCACGAAACGCCAAACCCAACTAATATAAACCCCAACCCTGCGGTTATAGGGTACGGAAGTAATACCGCGAATAGCAGCCCTGCGAAAATAAATATCCCGCTGAATTTCAGCAGCGCCTGTACCCCGAACCGGCTGATAAGCTTATCGCCGAACAAGCGCCCAAGCGTCATAGCTATCATATAAACCACAAAACCGGCCGTAGCGCTTGATTTGGCTACATGTATCACCTTTTCAAAATAGATGCCGCTCCAGTCGTACATCGTATTTTCGCAAGCCATAGAAGCAAAGCAGATGAATGAAAATTTTAATAATGCTTTCTCAGGAAAGGAGAATATCTTTTTCTTTGGCTGTGGGATAGGTTTTTCATAAAGTGTATCCCTAAAAAAGTAAAGAGAAAACCCTAAAAGCAATATACTGATAGCCAAAAAATGATAAACCGGCGCAACGCCAAAATACACCATAACATAACCAACCGCAGCGCCGGCAAAACCCGCCAGGCTCCATATACCATGAAACGTAGCCATGATAGATTTTGTGTACAACTTTTGCACTCCTACTGCTTGCGCGTTGATAGAGATATTTAACAAATTACGCGCCGAGCCGAAACAGAATAAAGTAATGACCAGTTGCCATACATTAACCGTAAAACCAATAAGGCCCAATACAATATTTAAAAACAAGGCCCCAAAAAGCAATACCGACCGACTGCTGTAAATACTTAATAACCGCCCGGTAATAGGTAAAGTAAGCATTAACCCTATGGGCAGGGCAAACAAAACCGCGCCTAATTGCGCCTCGTTTAAATGTAACTGGTATTGTATGGTAGGTATGCGCGATGCCCAGCTGGCGTAGCCAAATCCCGAGATAAAGAAAAATATAGCACTGCCAATGCGCAGTTGTTTGGGTGATCGGTGAAGGGGTAGTTTTGCTGTCAAAATAATAGCCGGTAATCAAAATACAATTATAGCCCATAAAGTTCAGGCTTGCCATTTTTTTTGATCACCGGCTATAAAAATGTTTAATCTTTTTTCAGGAAGTTACCTTTTTCATCAAATATAAGGTCGCCGCCTTTTATTTCGGCCTCATACATGGTTTTTCCGGCAGCATCGGTTACCCTGCCTGCTTCTTTTATTTTAGCGCCTTTATAATGTGCGGCTACATAAGGGGCTACAGATGCGGGCAGGTCGCTTATTTTAATAGCTTTAACAATTTCAACAAATGCTCCTGTGGGTGTAAAGCTCACCGAGTTGTCCTCGCCCGATTTACCGCCCCAGTTAGCTTCATAGTTGCCTTTTTCTTTTTCCCAGCCTACTTTAGTTGCTTCAGGGTACTTTTTTGCCAGGGCGGTTTTAACTACCTCAGGTACATCCTTAGTTTTCAGGTCCTGGGATTTTACATTAGCAGTTATAGCTAAAGCCATAACTGCTAATAACAATGATTTCTTTTTCATGATCTTATTGGTTTTTAAACAAGTTAGATAGTTAATCTGTAGTAAACTTGTCTAAAACTTGTAGAGAATCTGAATAAGAGGCTTTTACCGTTTATTTCCGTTATCCGGCGGGGCTTGTAAACCGTTATCGCCATTATCATCTTTTTCCTTTTCCTTCTTAAACTCAAGTTTACCAAATTTATAACTCAAGCTTATGCCAAAAGTGCGGAACGGCACTTCGCGCAAAACCGACTGGTTAAAGTTTGCGCCATTAGTTGTTGACCGCTGATCAACAAATTGATTAAACGGATTAGCCGCTGTTAAACCAATGCTTGCTTTTTTATTCAAAAATTGTTTCCTTACGGCCATATTGTAAAAGAAAAATGCCGGGCGCAGGCCCTGTATATTTTTTTGCGAACTATTATAATTACCAAATACTTCGGCAGTAAGGTTATGGCCAAACTCGTATGTGGCATTTAAATTGGTACGGGCGCTAAAACCTGTTACCGTAGCCAGGCCCGGGCTTTCGTTAGTACGTTCGCCTAATTGAATATTGGTGCGTAAGTTTAATTTACCCAAGGGTAACGAGCCAAATAGGTTTACCCCTTCGGCTATTTGCCTGCCTATATTAAACCGCTCGGTTAAAAAAACGTTTGAGTATGTAGCGCCATCAATAGTTAATGACGGGGCAAAAGTGGTAAAGGCTTGTATATCGTCGGTATTGTATCGATAGGTGGCACCCGCGTAAATATTACCGCCATTATCAAATGATTTGTTGTAACCCATTTCAAAATTATGGCCTATCTCGGGGCGTAAATTAGGGTTGCCGGTACTGATATTATGCGGATCGCTAATATTGTAAAAAGGGTTCAAATCGCCGTAATCAGGGCGCTCAATACGATAGGTATAGCTTACTTTTATTGATTGGGTTTGATCAAACTTATGCGACAACACAAACGATGGCGCTAAAATATTATAGCCTGGTATATTAGTGTTCGGGAAATCGGCTGTTGTGTGGGTATATTCATCCCTTATGCCTGCTTTACCGCCAATAAAATCATTAAACAATGAAAAGTTTGCCGACAGGTAATAAGCAAAAACGCTGCGGCTATAATTAAAACCGTATGATTGATTTGCGTTAGGCACAAAAGTTTTGTTATTTAAAAGGGTATCAGTAGCTACGGTGTTGTTCAGGTTTTCGAATACGCCTTTTGCACCGGTTTCAATAGTAAACTTATCGTTAATGGGTTGGGTATAATCAATTGATATATCCGTTTCCTTATCCTTGCCGGGGTTACTGCTCATTGAGCCCGATGATGGATAGCCCCCTGTTAAATAATCCTGCTCCTGGTAAACATTACCGGAGTTTTTACCTGACGTGGAGGTATATAAAACATCCAGTTCCTGGTCTTTCTTTTCAAATGTTTTTTTATAGCTCAGGCTCCAGTCGGTAGCGTTTGAGCTTGAACGGGTATCTGAGTTTCGTAAACTTAATATATCTGAAAACACATTACCTGTGCTAAGCATACCCTGTTGCTCCTGGTTGGTTACCGAGGTGGTATGATTAGCAAAATGATTAAAGCTTAATCCGGCGGTTAACTCATCCTTAGGTGTTATGCTCCAGTTAAAGTTTATGCCCGATTGGTAGCCGTTTCTTACAAACTGGTTTCTTCCTTTTTGCGATAAATGAGTTACCGTATCCCTTGGGTTATTGTACGATAAACGGTCTGTTGTGCTAAGCGATGTACTGTTCAACTGGTCATTACCGCTGAAAAAAGTATTTACACCAAAATTGCCTTTCCGTACGTTTAAGTTGAACGAGCCGTTTTCTAATCGCGTCCCGGCCGAAAGGTTAACATTACCATTAACGCCTTGTATCTTACTGTCTTTTAAAATTATATTAATGATACCGCCTGTTCCGTTTGCGTCATATTTTGCACCCGGGCTGGTAATTACCTCAATACTCTTTATCTGGCTGGCTGGTATTGATTGTAAAGCATCGGTCAAACTTGCTCCAAAAATACTGGACGGTTTACCATTGATCAAAAACCTGATATTGGCATCGCCCTGCAGCTCAACATTACCATCAATATCCACACTTACCATGGGTACTTTCTTCAGTACGTCCAGCGCTACACCGCCTTGCGAGGTGAGGTCATTGGCCGCGTTATAAACCAGTTTATCAATTTTATTTTCAACTATCGGGGTTTTCCCAACAACTTCCACACTTTTTAGCTGGTTTTGTACCGGCGCAAGCGCCAGGCTGCCCAGCGCAATAGTATGCACGGTATTACTGATGATAATATGCTCGATGGTATTGCGCTTATAACCAATAAAATCAATATTTATAACGTACTCCCCGTTAGGAATATGGTCAATAGTAAAACCACCTTTAGGATCAGATATAACACCATTAATTGGGGTAGTTGTACCTTGTTTTAATAAGCTTATAGTAGCGTAATCAACAGGTAGCTTTGTAGCGGCATCTGTAATTTTACCGGTAATTTTGCCGGTTACGGCATTTTGGGCGTTAACAGTAAAAGACAGAACGATTAAAAAAAATAGGATAACAATATTCTTCATGAAGATAGATCAAAAAATAATTGGCGCAAAAATGCACAGCAAAGCTGAATTAAATCTGAACTTGAAGTAATATTTGTATTACCTTCTAATTTATCTGAAGTCCCCGTTATAAAACTAAATCCCCATTGCTATGAGGAAAATAACCTCATCTGTTGTTAATCGTATGTCGGC
>Ga0206890_1001_pt2 | contig 37778 bp, 43 predicted proteins | sample Alteio_BWOrgHeat_58_FD_152960 | JGI IMG/M metagenome (GOLD analysis project Ga0206890, IMG submission 152960) | Enriched cells from forest soil in Barre Woods Harvard Forest LTER site, Petersham, Massachusetts, United States - Alteio_BWOrgHeat_Nextera6 ... | reverse complement strand
GATCCCTTGAATATTTTTAGAATAGTCTTAATGCAAAGTAACAAAAATTAATCAAATGCGTATGAAGGTTTCATGAAGATTTACAGAAATCTGTAATTTAACATTATTTTCAATGATTTAATTATAGCATACAAAGAGTGTTTTACGATGCTTCCATACATAATTAGTAAACAAAGAAACGTGGTCAGGAGACCACGCCCTTTAGTCGCCGGAGGCGTCAGGCTCATTGCGGAGTAGGCCGGAGCAGGAGCAATTTAACAATTGATTACCGCGAAAAAACCGCTAAAAACATGGGCATGACAAAGGCAGCACCTAGTTTTCAGGACATCATCCTTACGCTCCAGCATTACTGGGCGGCCCAAGGCTGCGTAATTTTGCAGCCTTACGATATGGAAGTGGGCGCAGGTACGTTCCACCCTGCCACCACATTGCGCGCCCTTGGCCCCAAGCCCTGGAACTGCGCTTATGTGCAACCCTCGCGCCGTCCCAAAGACGGCCGTTACGGCGAAAATCCCAATCGCCTGCAGCATTACTATCAATTTCAGGTCATTTTGAAACCCTCCCCTGACAATCTTCAGGAGCTTTACCTTCAAAGCCTTTATGAGCTTGGTATAGACCCCAAACTGCACGATATACGCTTTGTTGAGGATGATTGGGAAAGCCCAACGCTCGGCGCATGGGGACTGGGATGGGAAGTCTGGTGCGATGGCATGGAAGTGACCCAATTCACTTATTTCCAGCAAGTGGGCGGCATTGAATGCAAGCCGGTTTCCGGTGAACTCACTTACGGCCTAGAGCGTTTAGCCATGTATATTCAGGGCAAAGAAAATGTCTATGACCTGGATTTTAACGGAAAAGGTGTTACTTACGGCGATGTTTTCTTGGAAAATGAGCGTCAGTTCTCTGCTTATAATCTTGAATATGCCGACACCGAACAGTTGCTGCGCCATTTCACCGACGCTGAAAAAGAATGTCAGGCACTGCTGGCCAAAGAATTACCATTGCCCGCTTATGATCAATGCATTAAAGCGTCGCACCGCTTTAACCTGCTCGATGCGCGTGGCGTCATAGGTGTCACCGAACGCGCTGCCTACATTGCGCGAGTGCGCGCGCTCGCCAAAGCCTGCTGCGAAGCTTATGTTACAAAGGAAAATGCTTTATGATTTTAACGCTGCTTAAAACCAAAATCCACCGCGCGACCGTCACCGGCTGCGACATTGCTTATGAAGGTTCTATCACGATTGACCCGGCGTTGCTGGACGCTGCCGGAATGCTCGAATATGAGCAGGTGGACGTGCTTAACATTACGACCGGCGCGCGTTTCACCACTTATACCATTAAAGGCAAAAAACGTGGCAATGGCGACATGATCATCAACGGCGCCGCTGCGCGTTTGGTGCAAAAAGGCGATATGGTGATTGTCTGCGCTTATGCCCAGATGAATGAAGCCGAAGCCAAAAAATACAAACCCACCGTTGTGCTTGTCGATGCCAGAAACAAGATAAGCAAATAAATCCAGGGTAATTAAAGCATGCGTGTGATGCAGTCCCATAGCGCTACGCTGCCTCGTTTTATACTGCTTATCCTCGCAGCCATACTTGTCTGCACCGTCTATATTATTGTGCAATTTTCCCGCTGTAGTGATTGCATTTTTGCGGAAGATTTCGGGCTGTTTTATAATGCCGGACAGCTGGCGGTTTCAGGATCACTCACTGCCTTATATAACGCAGAACTTGTGCAGGGCTGGCTGCAATCAAGCGTATCCGTTTTTCACCCATTTCTCTATCCTCCCCATAGCCTGCTTCTGCTGTTTATATTGGGGCTTGCAGCGCCTGCCTGCGCCTTTATCTTTTGGTACAGCGTGCAAATTGGACTAGTAGTTGTCAGCATCCGTTCATCCTATATTCAGGCATTGTTACACAATATTCCTTCATTTACCTTCGCAAGCCTGGTGATATTTTCCCCTTTTATCGTGATAAGCCTATTGGCCGGACAAGTGGGGTTATTATGGGCGGTTCTTTTTGCAGGCGTGATGGCGCATCGCAAATCTTCTCCCGTTCTTGCCGGACTCATGCTTGCACTATTTTCCTTTAAGCCCCAGCTGGGTTTTCTGCTTCCATTACTTTTACTTGCTGAGAAAAACTGGAAATCGCTCTTTTTTGCAGGCCTAGCGACGGGCGCAATGATCCTATTATCAATACTAATCTGGGGACTCGGCCCCTGGCATGATTATCAACAGATAATGGCGCTCTCCTGGCAGGTGGTAATGCGCGCGCCGGATAAATACATGACCGTATCGGCCAGTCCTTATATGGGCATGCGTATGCTGGGGTTAAATAGCGATATCGCATTATTATTCCAGGAAATTTTATCCATTACCATAGTCATTATTATCTGGCGCCTATTGAAAAAACCACTGGAAGAACGCAATATTATGCTTCTGCTTGTCAGCGCAACATTCCTGGTTTCGCCCTATTCCTATATTTACGATAGCGTCATCCTGGCTTTGCCTTGCATAGCCCTGCTTGCCCACGTTTCAGAGAATAGCGCTACATCTCTTGAACGCATCACGCTGGTATTGCTGGCATTTCTTCCGATTGTTGCTATAAAAACCCAGCCTATGCACATCCCCTATAGCGTTATAGCGGTTTTTACCGCTTTCCTGGCGGCGGTGGCATCGGCAAAACAACCTGAAAAGAGATAGCGACAGACCATGCCTTCTTTACTCCTTGAGCTTTTTTCCGAAGAGATTCCCGCGCGCATGCAAGAGACAGCATCGGCAGAACTAGCTTCGCGCCTGAGCAAAGCGCTTGCAGAGGAAAACCTACCCTCCACCATCAGCCATTCTTATGTTACGCCTCGCCGTTTAGCAGTTATCGTTAAAGACCTGCCTGCTGCGCAAGCAGATGCAATGATAGAGAAAAAAGGGCCCAAAACATCAGCCCCGCAACCCGCCATTGACGGATTCCTTAAATCCTCCGGCCTGACGCTGGGTGACCTTGAAAAACGCATGGTCGGCAAAGACGAAACCTATTTTGCTGTCACCCAGAAAAAAGGCCAGTCTACCGCTGCGATACTATCCACCATTATCGAGAAAATCCTGAACGAATTCCCCTGGCCCAAATCCATGCGCTGGGGCAGCCGTGATAAAAGCTGGGTGCGTCCGCTGCATTCCATCCTCTGCCTGTTTGATGGCAAAATCGTTCCCATAGAATTTGCTGGCATTAAATCCGGCGACATTACCTATGGTCATCGTTTTCTTGCGCCGCAAGCCATTACCATCGCGAATGCAGATGAATATGTTTCCAGGCTCAAAGATGCTAAAGTGCTGGCTGATAGTAAAGAACGCAAAGCCGAGATTCTTAAACAGGCAGGCACGGCAGCGGCAAGCAAAGGCCTGACGCTCAAAGATGATCAGGGATTGCTCAGCGAGGTCACCGGACTCGTCGAATGGCCTACTGTTCTTCTTGGCACTATCGACAAGCAGTTTATGGATTTGCCGTCGGAAGTGCTGACTTCGGAAATGCGCGCGCATCAGAAATATTTCGCCCTGCTGAATAAAGACGGCAGCATGTCGGACAAATTCCTTATTACCTCCAATATGATAACCAGCGACGGCGGCAAAGAAGTTATTGCCGGCAATGAGCGTGTGCTGCGCGCGCGCCTTTCCGATGGGCGTTTCTTTTTCGACCAGGATCGCAAGAAAAGCCTGAGTGATTGGACGAAAGGACTAAGCGGTGTTACCTTCCATGCTAAAATCGGAACCATCGCTGAAAAGGTGCAGCGTATCCAGAAACTGGCTGCCCAATTGGCTGAGTTTGTGCCAGGCACAGATAAAAAACTTGTGGAACGCGCAGCCAATCTCTGCAAAGCCGATCTCGTAACCGGCATGGTCGGCGAATTCCCTGAACTTCAGGGCGTAATGGGACGTTATTATGCCCTACACCAGAAAGAAGATCCGGCCGTTGCCGACGCCATTCGCGATCATTACTTGCCGCTGGGTCCTGATTCACCCGTACCTACACAACCCGTTTCCATATGCATAGCACTGGCTGATAAGCTCGATACGCTGATTTCGATGTTCGCTGCCGGCGAAAAACCCACCGGCTCCAAAGATCCGTTTGCCCTGCGCCGCTCTGCGCTTGGTATTATCCGCATTATTTTGGAAAATAATCTGCGGCTGCCGCTTAAGACATTACTGGGCGACGAATTGCTCGCTTTCTTTGCTGATCGCCTCAAAGTACAACTTAAAGACCTAGGCATACGCCATGATGTAGTAAATGCGGTTATGGTTAACGGCGATGACGATTTAGTGCGCGTCGTAGCGTGTGCCAGGGCATTGCAAGATTTCCTTGCCGCCGAAGATGGCGCAAACCTGCTTGCAGCCTATAAAAGGGCCGGCAATATCGTGGGAATCGAGGAAAAAAAGGATAAACAGACCTATTCTGGCGATATAACGGCCAAAGTCCTTGAACAGGCAGAAGAAAAAAATCTGCTCGAAGCGCTTGAAAAAATTGGCCCGCATGTTACCAAGGCGCTGGAAAAAGAACAATTTGGGGAAGCGATGACAACGCTTGCGGGGTTGCGAGCACCGGTAGATGCGTTTTTTGATCAGGTTATGGTGAATGCTGATGATAAGGAACTACGCAAAAACCGGTTGAATCTGCTAGCCCGTATTCGTACCACGCTTGACGCTATAGCGAACTTCGCGCTGATTGAGGGATAAGACATGACGAAATATGTTTACAGTTTTGGTGACGGCTTTGCCGAAGGCAAAGTAGATATGAAAAACCTGCTCGGCGGTAAGGGAGCCAACCTCGCGGAAATGTGTTCGCTGGGGCTTCCCGTTCCTCCGGGATTTACCATCACCACCGAAGTCTGCATGGGCTATTATGCCGGTGGCAAAACCCTTCCCAAAGGATTGGACGCAGAAGTCAAAAAAGCCCTGACCGCCATAGAAAAAGCCGTGGGAGCCAATTTTGGCGAAGCGAAAAACCCATTATTGGTTTCGGTGCGCTCCGGTGCGCGAGCTTCTATGCCCGGCATGATGGACACCGTTCTCAATCTCGGACTCAACGATATCACCGTCGAAGGCCTGGCTGCCAAAACCGGCAATCCGCGCTTTGCCTATGACTCTTACCGCCGCTTCATCCAGATGTATTCGGACGTGGTGCTGGGCGTCGATCACTATCATTTTGAGGAATTGCTTGAAGCCAAAAAGAATGACCGCCGCGTGGAACTCGATACTGACTTAAACGCCGACGATCTCAAATCTCTGGTGGCGCAATATAAAGACAAGGTGCAGGAAGAATGGGGCAAACCCTTTCCGCAGAATGTCGAAGAACAGCTCTGGGGCGCCATTCAGGCGGTGTTTGATTCCTGGATGAATGCGCGCGCCATCACTTACCGCCGCCTTCATGATATCCCCGAAAGCTGGGGTACCGCGGTCAATGTGCAATCCATGGTGTTTGGCAATATGGGTGATGACTGCGCTACGGGCGTAGCGTTTACGCGCAATCCTTCCACCGGCGAGAATGCTTTTTACGGCGAATTCCTGGTCAACGCTCAGGGCGAAGACGTGGTCGCAGGCATCCGCACGCCGCAAGCCCTTACCATCAAAGGCAAAGCCACCAGCGGTGCAGATTTGCCCAGCATGGAAGAAGTCATGCCGGATGTGTTTGCCGATCTGGTGAAGATTTACCAGAAGCTGGAATCACATTACCGCGACATGCAGGATATTGAATTCACCGTGCAGAACCGCAAGCTCTGGATGTTGCAAACCCGCTCCGGCAAACGCACAGCAGCGGCGAGCATCAAAATTGCCGTCGATATGGTGGCGGAAAAACTTATCAGCAAAGAGCAGGCCATTGAGCGCGTAGACCCGGCGGCGCTTGACCAATTGCTCCACCCCACCCTTGACCCTAACGCCAAGAAAACCGTACTCGCCCGTGGCCTGCCCGCCTCACCGGGTGCTGCTGCAGGATTGGTGGTGTTTTCCGCTGAAGAAGCCGAAAAACGCGCGCACAACAAAGAAAAAGTAATATTGGTGCGTATTGAAACCTCGCCCGAAGACATTCACGGCATGCATGCCGCCCAGGGCATCCTGACCGCGCGCGGCGGCATGACCTCACACGCAGCCGTTGTAGCGCGCGGCATGGGCAAACCTTGCGTATCAGGCGCCGGCGAAGTCAAAATCGATTACGCGGCCAAAACCTTTAAAGCTGGCAATCAGATTATTAAAGAAGGTGATTTCGTCACCATCAACGGCTCGAGCGGCGAAGTATTTTCCGGCGCCGTAGCCACTATCCAGCCACAACTCTCCGGCGATTTCGCCATGCTTATGGGCTGGGCGGATGAACTGCGGACCTTGCAGGTGCGCACCAACGCTGAAACCCCGTTAGACGCCGCCACCGCGCGCAAATTCGGCGCCGAGGGCATTGGTCTTTGCCGCACCGAACATATGTTCTTCGACACCGATCGCATCACGCCCATGCGCGAAATGATCGTCTCGGAAACTGTTGAAAAACGTAAAGCGGCACTGGCGAAATTACTGCCGATGCAGCGCAAGGATTTTGCTGAGATTTTTCGCATCATGGCCGGACTTCCCGTCACTATCCGTCTGCTTGACCCGCCCTTGCACGAATTCCTGCCCCATACCGATGCTGAGATTAAAGAAGTAGCCAAAGCCGCCGGTGTGACCGTGGAATACGTAAAAGCGCGCGCCCATCTCCTGCACGAAACCAACCCAATGCTTGGCCACCGCGGCTGCCGTCTTGGCATTACCTACCCCGAAATTTACGAAATGCAGGCGCGCGCCATCTTTGAAGCCGCAAGCATTGTGGTCAAAGACAGTAAGGAAAAAGTGATTCCCGAAATCATGATTCCCCTCGTCATGAACCCCAAAGAGCTGGAAATGCTTAAAAAAGTGATTGATGATACAGCCGCCGCCGTAGCCAAAGAAACCGGCGTGCAGATTGACTATCTCGTAGGCACGATGATTGAGTTGCCGCGCGCAGCTCTTCGCGCCGGTGATATCGCCAAACACGCACAGTTTTTCAGCTTCGGCACCAATGACCTGACGCAAACCACGCTCGGCCTTTCGCGCGACGACGCAGCATCATTCATTGAAATCTACAAACAGAAAAATGTGCTCGAAAGCGATCCTTTCGTGACACTCGACCAGGAAGGTGTGGGCGAACTCGTGCTCATCGCCGCTGAACGCGGACGCAAAACCCGCAGTGATATCAAGCTCGGCATTTGCGGCGAGCATGGCGGCGACCCCGCTTCTATCGCCTTCTGCCAGAAAGCCGGGCTTAACTATGTCTCCTGCTCGCCTTACCGCGTTCCCATCGCCCGCTTAGCAGCAGCCCAGGCCGCCATTAAAGCCAAAGCCAGCAAAGCCAAGGCGGCTTAGATGATATATTAGGAGGGGGCGAGTATAGTTCTCGCCTCCACTACCGCTCCCCCTCGCTTCGCGGGGTCGTCGCAAGTGCTCCTCCGCGTAACATGTTAGATTCCTGCCTACGTTTCTTGTTCCATTATCTCCGTCTTTGCGAGGAGTAGGACGACGAAGCAACTCAGAACGTGTGGCTTGGCTGGATTGCCGCGCTCACATTGTTCGCCCGCAATGACATTAAAGAGAAGATATCAGGGAACAAGAAGCGTAGTCAGCAGACTGAACGACCCCCTCATAGAATTTCTCCTGAAATTCCGGGGGCATGCAAAAAAGGGGCCCCGGAGGGCCCCTTTCGTTTCGTGAGAACTAAGCCAAGCTTATTTGCTTACGCTCAGTTCGATGTCTACACGGCGGTCTTCCTGCATGCAGGCATGAAGCTTGCCATCTTTCAGGCCTTTGCATTTTGCTTCTGCAGTGCTTTTGCCCAGAGCGCGGATGTCGGTGTTAGCATGGCTGAAACCGTGTGCTTTCAGGTAATGCTGAACGGCATGAGCGCGTTTTTCAGAAAGACGGAGGTTGTAAGTATCAGAACCGATTGCATCTGCATAACCAGCAATGGTTACAGCGTGAATCTTCTTGTCCTTCAACGTTGCGAGCAGCTGATTCAAAGTAGCGCGGGCTTTTTTGTTGAGCGTTGATTTGTTGAAATCAAAGTACACAGAAGCCAGACGGGTGTGGTTTTTCATCACGCCGCATTCTTCGCTGGCAGTTTCCCATTCCGTGCGCACGCAATTTCCACGTGCATCGGTTACTGCGTTACCACGTGTGTCGTGAACAACAGCTTTGAATGCTTCTTCAGCGGAAGAAAGTACAGGTACGGCAACAGCCGCCATAAGAGCGAGGGCCGAAAGAAGGGAAATACGTTTAGTCATACAGTTACTCCTGATTGATATTTTGCTAGTTAATATTTTTTGCGTATTCTGAAAATCAATATAGGCCACAAAAAACAATTATCTGGCGTTATAAGCAATGAGTATTTCACTGTTTTATAAAAGATTACGCCACCTGTTGCAAATATACAGCAGGCGGTGGCCCGTATGTCACGATTAGTATTTAATATTAAATAACAGAATGTTGAATCGAGAAAATGTGAGTATTTTTAGATTCCGACCGTCTCTTCCACTAAATAAAGAGGCCTTTGCTTGGTCTCGCGGTAGATACGACCGATATACTCACCAATAATACCCACACTTAACAGCTGCATTCCTCCCATAAACAATACGGCGACCATAAGTGATGCATAACCCGGTACCGTAATGCCCAGGAAAGAGGTGCGTATGATGATAAAAATGGCCCAAAGGAAAGAGACAAGCGAGATAAACGCGCCGATATAGGTCCACACGCGCAGCGGAACTGAAGTGAAGGAAAAGATGCCATCCAGAGCAAATTTCCACAATTTCCAGTAATTCCAGTTTGTTGCACCCGCCGCGCGGGCATCGCGGTCGAAATACACCACCGTAGTTGAAAACCCTACCCAAGCGAAAATGCCCTTCATAAAACGGGTGCGTTCCGGCAAGCGTTTCACCGCTTCCACCACCATCTTATCCATAAGGCGGAAATCACCCGTATTAGGAGGAATCTTCACTGTGGAAACACGGTTGATGGAAGTATAAAACCAATTGGCCGATGTGCGTTTCATCCAGGAATCACCGGGACGGTTCCTGCGCGTGGCCAGCACCACCTTATAGCCTGCTTTCCATTTTTCAACCAGCTCGGCAATGAGTTCAGGCGGATCCTGCAAATCGGCATCAATAGGTATCACCGCATTGCCCACAGCGCATTCAATGCCCGCCGTAAGCGCAGCCTCCTTGCCGAAATTGCGCGCCAGATGCACGGCTTTTATGCGCGGGTCGTTTTGGTGGTATTGCTTGAGCCGGTTATAAGTATTGTCGCGGCTGCCATCGTCGATGCAGACGATTTCATAATCGGAGGTGATTTTCTCCAGGCATAGTTTGAGCCGTTCAAACAGCAGGGGAAGCACCGCTTCTTCATTATGCATCGGGATAACAATAGAAAGTTCAACCATAGGCCTCGTTTATACTCCATTTCATTCATGCGTAGCATGAAATTGGGAAAACGGAAAACGGAAAACGGAAAACGCCTATAAGATGAACTTGCTCAAATCGGTGTTCTTGGCCAAATCGCCGATGTGCTTTTGCACATAAGCAGCGGTGATCTTCACTTTCGTGCCTTGCTTGTCGGGCGCGTCAAAACTGATTTCTTCCAGCAGTTTTTCCATGATGGTGTGCAGGCGGCGCGCGCCAATATTTTCAATTTCGCGGTTAACCTTGGTCGCAAGCGCAGCGAGTTCTTTGATACCGTCTTTGGCAAACTCAAGCGTGACGCCGTCAGTCGTCATAAGCGCAGTATATTGCTTGATGAGGCTGGCTTCAGGCTCCACAAGAATGCGCACCATATCGTCTTCGCTGAGGGGTTTGAGCTCGACGCGAATCGGCAAGCGCCCCTGCAGTTCGGGCAGTAAGTCGGATGGCTTGGCCATATGGAATGCGCCCGATGCAATGAACAGAATGTGATCGGTTTTGACTGAACCGTATTTCGTGCTGACCGTGGTGCCTTCAAGCAGCGGCAGCAGATCGCGCTGCACGCCTTCGCGGCTGACTTCGGCACCGCGGAATTCACCACGCGCCGCAACTTTGTCAATTTCATCTAAGAACACGATGCCGTGATTTTCGACTGCGTCGAGGGCTTCCTTAGTCACTTTTTCCTGATCGAGAAGCTTCTCGCTTTCTTCAGCAATCAGAATCTTAGCGCTGTCAGCAACACTTAAGCGCCGCGTTTTGGTGCGTCCGCCCATGGCCTTGCCGATGATGTCGTTCAAATTCACCACGCCCATCTGACCGCCGGGCATGCCGGGAATATCAAAACTTGGGAACAGCGAATTGCCAGTATCGGCAACTTCAATGTCGATTTCCTTGTCCTGCAATTCTCCGGCGCGCAGTTTTTCACGGAATTTGCGGCGCGTCTCTTCGCTCGCTGTTTCCCCCACCAAGGCGTTGAGGAGCCGTTCTTCGGTGCTGGCTTCGGCTTTGACGCGCACTTCATTGTGGTGACGCTCGCGCACCATGCCCATCGCCACTTCCATCAAATCGCGCACGATGGAATCGACATCGCGCCCGACATATCCCACTTCGGTGAATTTGGTCGCTTCCACTTTGATAAACGGCGCTTTGGCGAGCTTGGCCAGGCGGCGGGCAATTTCGGTTTTACCCACGCCGGTGGGCCCAATCATAAGAATATTCTTGGGCAGGATTTCGTCGCGTAAATGTTCTTCCTGAATTTGTTGGCGGCGCCAGCGGTTACGAAGCGCGATGGCAACAGAGCGCTTAGCATCCTGCTGGCCGACAATAAAGCGATCCAGCTCGGTGACAATTTCAGCAGGCGTAAGTTCGGTAGCGACGGAGGAGATCATAAAGATATTAAAGGCTTAAGCAGTTTTAAGGGTTTCAATCGTCACATTTTCATTGGTATAGACGCAGATATCGGCGGCGATTTTCATGGCTTTTTTGGCGATCGCTTCGGCATCGAGTTTGGTGTCAATAAGCGCGCGCGCCGCGCATAAGGCGTAATTGCCGCCGGAGCCAATGCCGATAATGCCGTCTTCCGGTTCCAATACATCACCAGTGCCGGTAATGATGAGCGAAGTCGTTGCATCAGCCACCGCCATCATGGCTTCTAAGCGGCGCAGATAACGATCGGTGCGCCAGTCTTTCGCCAATTCCACGCAAGCACGGGTCAACTGGCCGGGATGTTTTTCGAGTTTGCTTTCCAGCCGCTCAAATAAAGTGAAGGCATCGGCAGTGGCGCCGGCAAAGCCAGCAATGATTTTACCGTCGGCAAGCCTGCGCACTTTTTTGGCCGTGGCTTTAATGACGGTTGAGCCAAGCGTCACCTGCCCGTCACCAGCCACCAGCACCGTGCCGCCCTTGCGGATAGAAAGGATGGTAGTGCCGTGCCATAGGGGATTGGGAGTTTCTGTCATGAGGGGTAATGTGGGCAGATTTTTCAGAAGTTCAAGGGTTTTATTGACAATTGTACTGCTTATGGGCACAAATGCAGTGTTTTCGTGGGATTTTTTATGGGATTAAATATGCGCACCGCAACGGTAGAACGCAAAACAAAAGAAACGCAGGTCAAAGCAACCGTCAATCTCGATGGATCGGGCAAATATAACGTCGCAACCGGCATCGGATTTTTGGATCACATGATGGAGCAGCTCTCGCGCCACAGCCTCATGGACATTACCATTGAAGCCAAAGGCGATCTCCATATCGATTATCACCACACTACCGAAGATGTGGCGATTACACTCGGTGAAGCCGTGGCCAAGGCGCTAGGCGAACGCCGCGGCATCGTGCGCTACGGCTCGGCGCTTTCACCCATGGATGAAACATTGTCGCGCATCGCGCTTGATCTCTCAGGCCGCCCCTATTTCATCTGGAAAGTAAACTTCACCAAACCCAAGCTTGGCGAAATGGACACCGAATTATTCCGCGAATGGTTCCAGGCATTTGCGTTTAATTCCGGCGCCACCTTGCATATTGAAAATCTTTACGGCGAAAACAATCACCATATCGTTGAATCCTGTTTCAAGGGCCTGGCGCGCGCGCTGCGTGAAGCCATTGCCATTGATGCGCGTAAAAGCGATGACATTCCATCAACTAAGGGCGTATTATGAGCATGCATATATATACCGTCCATATAAACCCTGCACTGCCGCAAGCCTATGAAGCGGCCGTGTTTGTCGATGAAGGATTCAACTGGAAAGCGTTTCTTTTCACTGGGCTGTGGACCTTATATCATCGCCTGTGGGCTGCTACGCTTGGCATTATACTTTACAATATGATCCTGGGCCATCTGCTGATTTCCAATTCGCTGAGTCATGTAGGAGTGGGCATTGTCCAGTTGGTAATACAAATTCTTATCGGCTTTCATGCCAATGACTGGCTGCGCGCGAAACTTAAAAAACGCGGCTACCTGATGGCCGACATTGTCAGCGGCGATTCAATGCTGCGTGCGGAACAGCGTTTCTTTGATCATTATCTGGCTGCGCATTCTAATTCAATTCCTGCATAAACATGCTTGTCGCGATTATCGATTACGGCTCTGGCAATTTACGCTCCGCTGCCAAGGCGTTTGAGCATGTTGCCAGCATGGATCAAAGCATTGTGGTGACGAACGATCCGACAGTGCTTGCCGATGCTTCTCATATTGTATTACCGGGCGTGGGAGCATTTGCCGATTGCATAAGCGGGCTTGAGGCCATTGCAGGCATGCGCGCGATGCTTGAGACGCAAGTGCTGCAAAAATGCAAACCTTTCCTGGGAATCTGTGTCGGCATGCAGATGTTATTTGAGACAGGTTATGAACATGGAAAGCATAAGGGTTTGGGCTGGATTGAAGGCGAAGTGGTGAAGATAGGGGCAACAGGCAATAGGCAACAGGCGGAAGTTTCTAGGATGCCTAATGTCTCATGCCTCATGCCTCTTAAAATTCCCCATATGGGTTGGAACGATCTTAATCTTATCGCACCTGCGCATCCGTTATTAAAAAACATCCAATCGGGTGATCATGCGTATTTCGTGCACAGCTACCATGCGGTCTGCAAAAATAATACGCAGGCAATTGCTACGACCCAATACGGGACAGCACTCACTGCGATTGTTGCCAAAGACAATATTATGGGTGTACAATTCCATCCTGAGAAAAGCCAGCAAACTGGGTTGCAGTTAATCGAAAACTTCTTAAAATTACGTAATGTCTAATATAAAAGTTGAACCGATTACCGAATTCAAGACTGCGGATTTGGACGATCTGTGCCTGGCAACCGAAGATGCCATACGCGATGGCATTGGGTTTAACTGGCTGGTGCCGCCCTCAACGGATGTTCTGGAATCATACTGGCGCGGCGTGCTGGTGGTACCGGAACGCGTGCTGTTCGGCGGCAGGATTGATGGCACACTCGCCGCTTCCATCCAGCTGTTAAAGCCAGGTCCCTCTAAGCAAACAACCTCTTTCAACGTCAGCCTCAGTAATCATTTCGTCGCTCCCTGGGCGCGCGGACACGGGCTTGCCAAAGCGCTTTTACAAGCTGCGGAAAAAGAGGCTCTGGCGCAAGGATTCTCCGTCATAACGCTCAATGTGCGCGCCACTCAGGAGGCTGCGCTTAAACTGTATCACGAATCGGGCTATACACGATGGGGTGTTATGCCTTATTATGAGATGGTCAATGAAAGTATGATCGCCGGACATTATTTTTATAAAAACATCAAACCGATTATGAAGATCACTTGATGAAAGAACGCCCGCCCATAGAATCCATTTTGGAAATCGCCCGTGAAGCCGGCGCTTTGGTGCTTAGGCTGCAGGACGAAATCATGCGCACTCCGAGAAAGCGCCAGGTAAAACCCGACGGCTCCTATGTGACGGAAGCCGACGTAAAATCGCTCCAGTTCATTGCCAAAGGATTGCGAGCACTCACACCGGGCACGCCGATTGTCGCTGAAGAACAGCCTGCAGACGTCAATAAAACCATTCTCGGCAATGACGAGGAGTTCTGGCTGGTCGATTCCCTCGACAACACCAGCGATTACCTATTGGGCGGCAGCAACTTTAGTATTAATATAGCCCTCATCGGCAAAGGCGGATACTCCAAAATGGGAATTCTGATTTTCCCGAAGCTCGGCGAACTCTATTATACTGGTGACGATGGGCATGCCTATAAACAAGAAGGAAAAGCCCCGGCACAGAGAATTCGCGTTATTCCTTTTCATGCCGCCGCCAGGGACGAGATGATGAAAGTGGCCCAACACCCAAACCGTCCTTCAGGGCTCGGACTTTTCCTTGGCAAACCTTTGCGTTTCATCACGTCGCGCGGCCAGCGCCGCGCCTGTCTGGTTGCAACAAGTGAAGTGGCCTTATGCGTGGAAAGCGAAGGGTTTTATATCTGGGACACCGCACCGGTTGCCGCCATTTTAAAAGCGGCAGGAGGTGGCGTCTATAATTTAGAAGACGGCGAATTGCTTACCTTTAATAAGGGCCTGCGGCTTCCTGCCTATGTGGCAGCCGCATCGCGCGAAATCCCGCAGAAAATGGAGCTATTCGGACTTCACGGCGTCATGGGATCGCCTTCCGACGCGAACTTACGCAAAAAGAGCAGCGGCACATGATACTGTATCCCGCGATTGATTTGAAAGACGGCAAATGCGTGCGGCTGCTGCGCGGCGAAATGGATCAGGCGACGGTTTTTTCCGAGCATCCTTACGAACAGGCCAAACGTTTTGAAGAAGCCGGATTTCACTGGCTGCATCTGGTGGATTTAAATGGTGCCTTTGAAGGCAAGCCGGTCAACGCAAAAGCCGTGAGCGCGATTCTGGCGAACGTCAACATGCTCACCCAACTGGGCGGCGGCATACGCGACATCGAAACGATTGACGCATGGCTGCAGGCTGGCATCAATCGCGTGATACTGGGCACTGTAGCACTCAAAAACCCCAAGCTTGTCATGGAAGCCTGCCGCGCTTTCCCCGATCAGATAGCGGTGGGAATTGACGCTATGGACGGCATGGTGGCAACCGACGGCTGGGCAAAGATCTCAAAAATTCCTGCCGTTGATCTGGCACTCAAATTTGAAGATGCGGGCGTGTCTAAAATCATCTACACCGACATCAACCGCGACGGCGCCATGGGCGGCCCTAATATAGAGGAAACCGCCAAGCTCGCTGAACGCCTTACCACGCCGGTGATTCTTTCCGGCGGCATTTCTAAGCTCGCCGATCTGCAGGCGGTGAAAGAATATCAGGCTTCCGGCATTGAAGGTATCATCATCGGCCGCGCATTATATGACGGCAGTATCAAGCCGGAAGAAGCACTAGCACTTTAATCATGTTTGATTACCGATCTCGTTCTCTCCTCAAGGACGGATCAAGAGATAGGGCAATCTTATAAGCAGCCTTATCCAAAGTCTTACCAATAAATTGTTGCTCATTGCCATTATACTGAATCAGTTCTTTATAGCCTCTGCGCAACTCTTCTTTAGTTGCCTGCACCATAATGGCCGGTGTTAATTCATATTTATCACTTTCTTCATGTCCCGATTCAGAATGCCAATGTGTAAATAAGCCTTTTGTATTTTTTCCATAGATTTCCTGTGCAACCATACAGGTAAGATAATTTATTTCTGCATGTGGAATGTCTATGAGTTTGCCAGCAAGCTCGTTAGAAGATATTTCAGTCATATCCAACTCAAACACCTGTGATGGAAATATAATTTCCCTACTATCGAACGCATTTTGAAGACGTACTTCAATGGCATCGACACTTGGTTTTGGTGTATCTCTAGTAAATCGTTTCATTTGGCAATGCTTGTTGTATACAAGATTATACCGTATATTTATTAATATTCTCTTACCATGCTCAAAAACCGTATTATTCCCTGCCTTGACGTCAAAGACGGCCGCGTTGTCAAAGGCGTTAATTTTGTGGAACTGCGCGACGCAGGCAACCCCGTAGAGCAGGCCAAATTATATGACGCGCAAGGCGCGGATGAGTTGTGCTTCCTCGATATTTCCGCATCGAGCGATAACCGCTCTATTTTATATGACGTAGTCGCAAGCGTCGCTGAGCAATGTTTCATGCCGCTTACCGTAGGCGGCGGCGTGCGCACACTAGAAGATATCCGCAAACTGCTCCTGGCCGGTGCCGACAAAGTATCCATCAACACCGAAGCCGTGCGCAATCCTGAATTCGTGCGTCAGGCTGCGCAGAAATTCGGATCACAGTGCATTGTCGTAGCCATTGACGCTAAGCAGGGATTAGGGACTAGGGATCAGGGATCAGAAAGAATAGGAAAATCTGATCCCCGCCCCCCGATCCCTGCCCTCCGATTCGAGATTTTTACGCATGGCGGACGCAATGCCACCGGTATCGACGCGGTGGAATGGGCCAAGCGCATGGCGGAATATGGCGCCGGGGAAATCCTGCTTACCTCCATGGACCGTGACGGCACCAAGCAGGGTTTTAACATCCCGCTTACCCGTGCCATTGCCGACGCCGTGCCCATCCCGGTGATTGCTTCAGGCGGCGTGGGCACGTTGCAGCATCTGGTGGAAGGCATAGAAGAAGGGCATGCCAGCGCCGTGCTCGCAGCGTCTATTTTCCATTATGGCACCTATACGATTGCAGAGGCAAAAGCCGCTTTGCAAGAAGCCGGCATTCCTGTAAGAATATAGCCCATGTCACTTTCCGTTCTTACCCGTTTATATGAGACTATCTGCAGACGGCGCGACGCCGACCCTGCGTCTTCGTATGTGGCAAGTTTATTTGCCAAGGGAACCAAAAAAATTGCCCAGAAAGTAGGCGAAGAGGCGACGGAAACCATCGTTGCATCTGCAAGCGGCGACAAACGCGAGATTATCGCCGAAAGCGCCGATTTGCTGTTTCACCTGATGGTGTTGTGGGCGGCGCATAATATCACACCGGAAGAAATCAGCGTCGAATTTGAAAGGCGCGAAGGCACATCGGGCATTGAGGAAAAAAACTCGCGCAAATAATTCCTTATTACAAATTGATATGGTTAAGGCCATTTTCTATCATTTATTCATTTACAGGAGATTCACATGACACAGGCAGATAACACAGCACTGGATATCATTTTCCGCAACGCCCGCACTCATAACGGCTGGCAGGATAAACCGGTGGAAGACGCTCTCCTCCAACAGGTGTATGATTTGTGCAAATGGGCTCCCACGAGCGCCAACTGCTCGCCCATGCGTATTGTGTTTGTTAAATCCAAGGAAGCCAAAGAACGCCTGAAGCCAGCCATGGATGCAGGCAATCTGGCAAAGACCATGGCGGCGCCAGCCACCGCTATCATCGGCTATGACATGGAATTTTATGAACAGCTGCCCAAACTCTTCCCCCATGCCGATGCCAAATCCTGGTTTGTCGGTAAAGACGAGTTCATCAAGACGTCAGCTTTCCGTAATGGCTCACTGCAAGGCGCCTATTTCATTATCGCAGCGCGCGCGCTGGGGCTTGATTGCGGGCCAATGTCGGGGTTTAACAACGACAAAGTCGATGCGGAATTTTTCAAAGGCACCAAAGTGAAATCCAACTTCCTGTGTAACCTTGGCTACGGCGATCCGAGCAAACTCTATCCCCGCTCACCACGCCTGTCTTTTAATGAAGCCTGCAAAATCGCATGAGTTACGATAAAGCTAACGTCTTTGCAAAAATCATGCGCGGTGAAATCCCGGGCAAGAAAATTTATGAAGACGAGCAGATATTGGCCATTCATGACATTGCCGGTGCGGCGCCGGTGCATGTGTTAGTGATGCCCAAGGGTGAATATATTTCGTTTGATGATTTTTCCACGAAAGCACCGCCTGAAACGGTCGCGCATTTTTTTAAAACCATCGCAAGCATCGCCAGGCAATTAGAGGTGCATGAAACAGGCTACCGGCTGGTGACCAATCACGGCGCCGACGCCTCGCAAAGCGTGCCGCATTTCCATGTGCATATACTAGGCGGCAGAGCGCTGGGCGGATTATTGCCGGGAGATGTGCATAAGCGGTGATCGAATAAACTGTCTTTGCGAGGAGACGGAGACGACGAAGCAATCCAGGGCTTGCTGCAAAGCTGGATTGCCGCGCTCACATTGTTCGCTCACGGGCGACGGTTAGTATATTTACTACCTCCCGCAGAGACCTATCATTCCGTGGTAATACCGAATGATTCCAATAACGTTTTCGTCTCTGCCAAAGGCAACCCTACCACATTGGAATAGGAACCATTAATCGCCGGGATGAAGGTGCTTGCGAACACTTGAATCGCATAGCCACCGGCCTTGCCCTGCCATTCGCCGCTTGCGATATAAAATTCAATTTCTTTTGCGCTGAGACGTTTAAACCGCACTGAAGTTATCACCGATTTGATTTTGATGTTCTCGCCTCTGGCAATTGCCACCGCCGTTATCACACGATGCCTGCGGCCGGAGAGCTTGGCAAGGCATTTGCGCGCGGCCGCTTCATCTTCTGCTTTGGGCAGAATGCGCCGCCCCAGATACACCACCGTATCGGCAGCGAGTATGGTTTCATTTGGAAAACGCAGAGCGCAAGCGGCGGCTTTCTGCTTGGCCATGCGCACGGCATAATGCGTTGGTAGCTCATCTTTAAAAGGCGCTTCATCAATATCAGCAGGTTCAACGCGGGCTGGCGTAATGCCAATCTGGGCAAGCAAAGCCAATCTGCGCGGGGAAGCGGAAGCCAATATGAAAGGATGCGTTTGCATCATTTATGGCCCATATGTTCGCTGATGGGAGTAACATCAATGGGTGATTGCTGCGCTGCCAGCTTGCGGCCAATGGGTGAATCCAGCGGCACAATATCGCGCGAGCTGCATTTATTGCAGGCGTCATAAGTCTGGTGATTGCACCATAGTGTATAGAGCACGCCGGGAATCAGATAGGAAAACCAGAGAATCACTTCAACCCAGACATTACGCGGGCTCACGGTTTTGGGAAATTCCACCGTGCCGCAATTGCGGCATACCACCTTGCCATTTTTGCGGATGATTGTCTTATGCAGGATTTGCCAGAGTATGAGGCCTGCGATAAGGAGCCATAGAAACCGCATGATCAACCCCGTGCGTTTTTAATTAAACGGCTGCTGCTGGCGGCGGCGCACCATCTTTATGGCGGAATTTAATGCGGCCCTTGGTTAAATCATAGGGCGTCATTTCCACAGTCACGACATCGCCCACCAGGATACGGATGCGGTTCTTACGCATTTTACCCGACGTTACGGCAATAAGAAGATGACCATTTTCCAGCTTTACGCGGAACATGGCATTGGGCAGGAGTTCCATTACGGTGCCGGTAAATTCAAGTAGTTCTTCTTTGGCCATGCTAGTCCTTTGTGTGATTATCTTTGGCTACGCTTTACGCAGATTGGCGCCCTTATATCACTTTAAATGCAAAACGCAAATAAGAGTGAACAGGCGGCGGGAAGTCTCCGAATCAATCACCACTTTATCCGTCAATAATGAGCTAAGCAACTCAGATCCCTCATTATGCAGACCTCGCCTGCTCATATCAATCGCCTCAATGCGCGGCAGATTGCCAGTTTTCACGGCATCAAAATAGCTCTCGCAGATAAGAAAATAGTCGCGAATGAGGCTCCTAAAGGGCGCAAGCGAGATAAAGAAATTATAGGGCCTGGTAAGGGTTTTGGAAGTTACGCTGAACGCAAAGCGGTTCTCAGCGGTGCTTAAGCGCAATTCGTAAGGACCTTCAGCATCTTTAAGGGCAAAATGATTCCATTCAATCAGATCGTTCATCGCCACATGGCGCTCATGCTCAATCTCCACGGAGCGCGGTTTAATGCTTGATTCATCAAGCGTAATCGCGGTGATATGCTGGGTTGCGCTCATAGCCGCAAACGCAGGGATAATGCATGCGCGGACAATCCTTCAGCATCTGCCAGTATTGCCGCGTCTTTGCCGATGGCTTTGACCGATGACGCATTGCAGCCGATAAGCGAGGTGCGCTTCAAGAAATCATACACCGAAAGCCCCGATGAGAAACGTGCCGTGCGCGAAGTCGGCAGTACATGCGAGGGGCCAGCGATATAATCGCCAATGGCTTCGGGCGTGTGGCGACCTAAGAATATAGCACCGGCATGGCGTATGCGGGCTGCCAATACGTCAGGCTTATCTACTGCCAACTCCAGATGCTCCGGGGCAATAGTGTTTACAAGCTCAGCCGCCTCTTTTAGGTCGCGCACCATAATGATAGCGCCGTAATCCTGCCAGGATGCGCGGGCTATTTCAGCGCGCGATAATGTGGCGAGCGTTGCGGCAATGGCTTTTTCCACTCGAGCCGCAAAGTTTTTATCATCGGTAATGAGTATGGATTGCGCCACTTTATCATGCTCGGCTTGTGACAATAAATCCGCCGCAATCCATTCCGGTTTGTTTTTATTATCGGCCACTATGAGAATTTCCGAAGGCCCAGCAATCATATCAATGCCGACTTTGCCAAATACCTGGCGCTTGGCTTCGGCGACATAGGCATTGCCGGGCCCCACAATCTTGTCGACCGGGCGAATCGACTCGGTGCCATAAGCAAGCGCCGCTACCGCCTGCGCGCCACCGATGCGGTATATTTCATGGACGCCTGCAATATCTGCAGCGGCAAGCACCGCAGGGTTGACTACCCCGTCCGGCATCGGCACTACCATCACGAGACGCTTCACGCCTGCCACTTGCGCGGGGATGGCATTCATCAGCACGGAACTCGGATAAGACGCAGTGCCGCCTGGCACATATAGCCCTGCGGCGTCGATGGCGTTCCAACGCCAGCCAAGCGTTACGCCTTGCTTGTCTTTATATTGCAGATTTTTCGGCAGTTGTTTCTGGTGATAGAGGCGGATGCGTTTTGCCGCCTGCTCAAGCGCCCCCAGAATATCCTTGCCGCAAGCCTTGCGCGCTTTGGCAATCTCCTGTGGGCTTACGCGCAAAGTGTTGGGTGCAAGCTTCACACGGTCAAATTTATGGGTAAGCGCAATTACGGCTTTATCGTCATCGCGTTTTACCTGCGAGATGATATCTTTTACAACGCGGGCAACATCCTGCTCCTCTTCGGCGCGCAAATGCAGGAAAGCGTCAAATTGCTTGGCAAAGGATGCATCCGCGGTATTCAGCCTATGCACCACCGGCCGCCTCCTTAAATTTGGCGATCCACATGCTCATTTCTTCGCTGCGCGTTTTAAAGGCAGTGCGGTTGACAATGAGGCGCGAAGATACATCGGCAATTTTTTCTATTTCGACAAGACCGTTGGCTTTGAGCGTAGCACCGCTGCTCACCAGATCGACAATGCGCCGGGACAGGCCCAGCTTGGGCGCCAGCTCCATCGCGCCGGATAATTTGATGCATTCCGCCTGCACCCCGCGCGCAGCAAAATGGCTCTGCGTGATGTGTGGATATTTGGTTGCGATAGTGATGTGGCTCCACCGCGCGGGATCGTCCGACTCGGCATGCTCCTTAAGCTCGGCAACGGAAATGCGGCATTTGCCGATGCCCAGATCAAGCGGCGCATAAATATCGGAGAAATTAAATTCCATCAATACATCACTGCCGGCAACACCTAACTGCGCTGCACCAAACGCCACAAACGTCGCCACGTCAAAACTGCGCACGCGGATAATGGATAGATTTTGTATGTTGGTGGCAAATTCGAGCTTGCGGCTGTTATCGTCAAAGAAATCGGCTTCGGGCACAATGCCTGCGCGTGCTAAGAGTGGCTGCAATTCTTTTAAGATGCGCCCTTTGGGAACGGCGAGTGTAATAGTTTCGCTCATGCTTTCACCCGTTCGATTTCAGCGCCGCAGGCAGCAAGCTTATCTTCCAGTCTCTCATAGCCGCGATCAAGATGATAGACGCGGTTGATGAGCGTATCGCCCTTGGCCGCAAGCGCCGCAATAACCAGGGAAACAGACGCACGCAGATCGGTGGCCATGACTTCTGCGCCCGCTAAGCGCTCGACGCCGCGCACCACAGCGGAAGAGCCGTGGACGTTGATTTTTGCACCCATACGCGACAATTCCGGCACATGCATGAAACGGTTTTCAAAAATCGTCTCCGTGATCATGGAGGCGCCGTCGGCAATCGTCATCAGCCCCATCATCTGCGCCTGCATGTCGGTGGGAAAACCTGGATAAGGCTGTGTCATGATATCGACGCCGTGCAGCCCGTTCTTGCGGCTCACGCGCACACCGTTAGCAGAGGCTTCAATAAGCACTCCGGCTTCAGCGAATTTCTCAATCACATTACTCAAGGCTTTAAGATCAATGCCGCTTAACTCGATATCGCCGCCGGTAATAGCAGCAGCGGCGGCATAAGTGCCCGCCTCAATACGGTCGGCAATGACGCGGTGTGACGCATCACGCAGTGATTTCACGCCAACGATAGTAAGCGTGTCGCTGCCGATGCCTTCGATATGGGCGCCCATTTTTACCAAACATTCGGCCAAATCCACCACTTCGGGTTCGCGCGCTGCGTTGCGTATAGTAGTTTTGCCTTCCGCCAGCACCGCCGCCATCATTATATTTTCCGTGCCCGTCACCGTGACTTTGTCAAAGGCGATATCGGCACCCTGCAGACGCCCCTTCACAAAGGCATGAATATAGCCGTCGGCGAGTTCAATCAACGCGCCCATCTGCTCAAGGGCTTTCAAATGCAGGTCAATCGGACGCGTGCCGATGGCGCAGCCGCCGGGCAAGGACACTTTGGCCTGGGCAAAACGCGCAAGCAGCGGCCCCAACACCAGCACCGAGGCGCGCATGGTGCGCACCAGCTCATAAGGCGCGGTGAAATTCTCAATCTTGGCGGCCTGCAAGGTCAGCGTGCGGCCAAAGCCGGAAGGGTCGAGCGATTTTTCATCCATATGCAGCGCCACACCATGCTGCACAAGGAGATTAGCCATGGTGATAACATCAGCAAGATACGGAATATTGGAAAGGGTGAGCTTGCTGTCCGTAAGCAAAGAGGCCGCCATCAACGGCAGCGCCGCATTTTTAGCGCCGCTTACCGGGATAATGCCCTCAAGCCTTTTGCCCCCGCGAATACGTATCTTATCCATTATTTTGCCTCGACTCTGGGCAAGGTCACGCCTTGCTGGCCCTGGTATTTTCCTTTGCGGTCGGCGTAGGACACGTCGCAAACTTTATCGCCTTTGAGAAACAAAAACTGACAGGCACCCTCATTGGCATAAATACGTGCAGGCAACGGCGTAGTGTTGGAAAATTCCAGCGTCACATGCCCTTCCCATTCCGGCTCCAGCGGTGTCACATTGACGATAATGCCGCAGCGCGCATAGGTTGACTTGCCCAGGCAGATAACCAGCACATCGCGTGGAATGCGGAAATATTCGACGGTGCGCGCAAGCACGAACGAATTGGGCGGAATCACGCAGACATCGGTTTTGCGGTCGACAAAGCTCTTGTCGGAAAAGGCTTTGGGGTCAACAATCGCAGAATCGACATTGGTAAAAATCTTAAATTCGTCGGCGACGCGGGCATCATAGCCGTAGGAAGATAGCCCGTACGATATTACACCTTCGCGCTTTAAATTCTCGACAAACGGTTCAATCATAGCGCTTTTTTGGGCTTTTTCGCGAATCCAGCTATCGGGCATTATGGACATGATTTATCCTGCTTTTGAAGTTTGAAGCCATGGTTATAAAGAAATGGCAGGGGGAAGGCAATATTAACGAATTATTTAAGTTTTTGTGGGAGGATAACCCATATTGCATAAAATTATTTAATGAAAATAATAAGTTACTATGACCGAAACACCGGACGCATCTGCTATCACCCCCCCTATCCCAAACGGTTTATTGAAGATACTTTATGACCTGCGCCATAAATTCGGCGGTAGGTTAACTAAGAGGGGATATGAAGGCATCGTAAACGAATGTGGTGATCCCCGTGAACACCAAAAGCCAACTCGGGATACTCATTTCGGATCGGAACCCTTGAGCGGCGGCGTTCGCACTTTTGATAAGAATGACGCTCATTGCCAGGAAGTTTTAGGACGTCTTAAGGGATATTTTAAAAACGATGATACGACCGGCTGTTTTATTATAAACACTCATACCGAATGCGCTGCCGTGAAAAAATTTTATGAAGCATTGGTGGCAGGCCCGAGATCCGAGGCAGCATACGATCCTTTCGCTATGTCCATGAAAAATATGTTTACAATACGCGAGAGGGGTGAACTGGGAAATATTTTAAAGGCCGCAAAGAAAGCAGGAGCTGATGAGGAAACGATCCTGCGAAAAATGGAAATGTTGATTATGATGCAATCGGTGAAGAATTTACATGATTATAAAATCATAAAACGGGATGGTACGGTCGAGTTGTCCGTAGAAAATCTTATCAATGAAGGCCGGCTGCACATCATAACCAATTATGATGATGTGAGGAAAGGGATGCCGGAGCAACATAAATTACTGACTTATATTCCAAGCACACAGCAGTTTTGCAATCTAGACGTTTTATACCATATGGCATTTCCGGATGATGAGAAGCCTTCTGCAAAGCGAATCGAGAAAGCCTACGCAGCAGCGGGGCTAACGGGCAAAGATACTTTTATCTCATTGCCGGTAGGCACCAATGGACACAAATTAAGCAAAGTGGACTTTGAGCAAAGTAAAATAGAAATCGGCATTCGCGAAATAGTTGCCGATATCAGGAATATGGGACAAAAACGCGGCCGCTAATCATCTGACAATCGCCGCCACCGCCAACGCATCCACGCGATCATTCATCGGGTGGCCGCTATGGCCTTTGACCCAGTGCCATTTTACTTCATGCTTGCCCGCCGCCTCGTCAAGGGCCTGCCATAGATCGACGTTCTTTACCGGTTTTTTATCCGCCGTTTTCCAGCCGCGTTTTTTCCAGTCATGAATCCACTGCATGATGCCGCTGCGCACATAGGTGCTGTCGGTATACACATCCACCTTGCACGGCGTTTTAAGCGCTTCGAGCGCTTTGATGGCCGCCATCAGCTCCATGCGGTTATTGGTAGTTTCCTTTTCGCCGCCAGAGAGTTCTTTTTCCTTGTCCCCATAAATGAGCACCGCGCCCCACCCTCCCGGGCCTGGGTTTCCCGAACATGCACCGTCGGTATAAATCGTGACGGTTTTACTCATAGACCATACTGCGAATGATGGGTGACGGAGCGATGGAAGCGCAGCTTTTTGACATATTCCATCGGGTCTTTTTGTGTCACCAGTGCTCCCTTTACCGGGAATAGCCAATCATGCGCGCGCGTTAAAAGAAACCGCAATGCTGCGCCTCTGGCCAGAACCGGCAAGGCTTCGAGTTCGGCTTCCGAGATGGGACGCACATCATGATAGGCGCGCAGCATAAGTTTGGCTTTGGTAATATTAAACTCCGAATGTTTCTCAAAGCACCAGGCATTAAGGCAGATGGCAAGTTCATAACTTAGAATATCATTACAGGCGAAATAGAAATCAATGATGCCGGTGAGTTGATTGTCATCATTATAAAATACATTATCGGGAAACAGATCGGCATGAATAACACCATGCGGCAAATCACGCGGCCATGCCATTTCCAGCGCTTTTATCTCACTATCAATTTCTTGCGCAAGACCAGGAATTATTTCATCGGCACGGCTGCCGATTTTGGCATATAGTTCTTTCCACCCGGCGAGCGACAATGTATTAGCGCGCGTCAGCGTATAACTCTGACCCGCCAAATGCAGCCTAGCCATCGCTGCGCCTAACTCAGACATATGCGGATTCTGGATAGAAGTTACGCTGCGTCCTTCCAGAAACGTAACAAGAGACGCAGGCTTGTTTTTCACCTGCTGGATAATTTGCCCGTTCTTCGCGCGCAACGGCATCGGGCAGGAAACTTTATGCAGCGCCAGATGTTCCATGAGTCCCATGAAAAACGGCAAATCGGTTTCATTAACGCGCGTTTCAAACACAGTGAGAATAAGTTTGGTGTTGTCTTCCAGCGTTATACAATAATTGGTGTTTTGCACGCCGGCGCGTATGCCTTCGGCCAGCCGCAGCGGCGCCAGATTATAAGAATGGAGAAATGCCTGAATTTCCCCTTGCGATAATTCGGTATAGACAGCCATACCGAACCTATATCGTGCTTGACGACCTTAGCGCAACTACCTAATCTCGCAAAAATTTTTGGGGATATATGTTATGACTCAACTCACGGGAAAAACCGCTTTGGTCACCGGCGCTTCAGGCGGCATCGGCGGCGCCATCGCCAAAGCGCTGCACGCTGAAGGCGCAAAACTCGTCATCTCCGGCACGCGGCAAGAGGCGCTCGATGCACTTAATAATGAGTTGGGTGGAAGCGCTACGGCACTCACCTGCAATTTATCCGACGGCGCTTCCATTGAGGCGCTTATTAAAAATGCCGAAGCAGCGTTGGGGCAGATCGACATTTTAGTATGCAATGCCGGTGTTACCCGCGACAATTTAAGCTTGCGCATGAAAGATGAGGAATGGCAGCAGGTGATTGACATCAATCTCACCGCTACATTCAAACTGATGCGCGCTGGCGTGAAAGGCATGCTCAAACGCCGCAGCGGCAGAATCATCAACATCACCTCCGTGGTGGGCACGATGGGCAATCCCGGACAAGCCAATTACTGCGCGTCTAAAGCAGGGATTGTCGGCATGAGCAAAGCGATGGCCCAGGAAGTGGCTTCGCGCAATGTCACTATTAACTGCATCGCGCCGGGATTTATCAAAACCGCCATGACGGACGCATTAAATGAAGAACAGCAGAAACGCATTACCGATAATATTCCCGCAGCCCGCTTCGGCTTGCCTGAAGATGTGGCAGGCAGCGTGATGTTCCTTGCAAGCGATGCGGCGAGCTATATCACCGGCCAAACCATTCATGTAAACGGCGGCTTGTTAATGGTTTAAAAAGCATGTAAGTATTGGATTAATATTAATAGTAAACCTGCCAAGACAGTAATGATACAAAAGACGCTAGCCAAACCATTTTCACTATGCTAGTTAGCACAACACTAATCGTAACAACGAGGATTTAGAACTATGAGCGACATTGCTGCACGCGTAAAAAAAATCGTGGTGGAACATCTTGGAGTAGACGAAGCGAAAGCTGTCCCCGAAGCAAGTTTCATCGATGACCTGGGCGCCGACAGCCTGGATACGGTCGAACTCGTGATGGCATTCGAAGAAGAGTTCAACTGCGAAATCCCTGATGAAGCCGCAGAAAAGATTCTGACGATTCAGGATGCGATCAATTACATCCAGCAGCACGCTGCTGCCGCGTAAGATTTTTCTTTATTTTTTGTAAAGTACCTGCATGACACGTCGTGTTGTCGTTACGGGGTTGGGTCTTGTCACACCGCTTGCATGCGGCGTGGATGCAACCTGGCAACGTTTGATCAATAGTGAATCCGGCTTGCGCCCGATCACCCATTTTGATACGTCGGATTTGCCCGCGCGTGTTGCAGGTCAGGTGCCACGGGGCGAAGGCGCACATGCATTCCGCGCCGACGAATGGGTTGCACCCAAAGAACAAAAGAAAATGGATGATTTCATCCTGTTTGCCATTGCAGCTGCAACGCAGGCGGTGAATGATTCAGGCTGGAAACCGGAATCAGAAGAGGACAAAGAACGCACCGGCGTCATGATAGGCTCCGGCATCGGCGGATTGCGGCAGATCGAGCACACAGTGCTTGAAATGCATGATAAAGGCCCCCGCCGCGTGAGTCCGTTCTTTATTCCTTCCTGCCTTATCAACCTTGCTTCCGGTCATGTCTCTATTATGTACGGATTCAAAGGGCCCAATCATTCCGTAGTAACCGCCTGCTCCACCGGAGCACACGCCATTGGCGACGCCGGACGCCTTATCGAAGCAGGTGACGCGGACGTAATGGTTGCAGGCGGCGCCGAAGCCGCTATCTGTCGCGTGGGTATTGCCGGGTTCTCTGCAGCGCGCGCGCTTTCCACCGCCTATAATGACACTCCCGAAAAAGCCTCACGCCCCTGGGATAAAGGCCGCGATGGATTTGTCATGGGCGAAGGCGCCGGCGTAGTGGTTCTCGAAGAATATGAACATGCCAAAAAGCGCGGCGCAAAAATTTATGCGGAACTGGCAGGTTACGGCCTCTCCGGCGACGCATATCATATCACCGCGCCAACGAGCGACGGCAATGGCGGCTACCGCGCCATGCAGGCAGCGCTTAAACGCGCCGGGCTGCAAACCACCGATATCGATTACATCAACGCGCACGGCACTTCAACGCCGCTGGGCGATGAAATTGAGCTGGGTGCTGTGAAGCGTTTATTTGGCGATCATGCATACAAACTTTCCATGTCTTCGACCAAATCGGCGATTGGCCATCTGCTGGGAGCAGCGGGCAGCGTAGAAGCGATTTTCTCCGTGCTCGCCATGCGCGATCAGATAGCGCCGCCGACACTGAATTTAGAAAATCCTTCTGAGAGCTGCGATATTGATCTCGTGCCAAACAAAGCAAAGAAGCGCACTATAAACAATGTGCTCTCTAATTCGTTTGGCTTTGGCGGCACCAACGCATCGCTTGTCTTTAAAAAAGTTTGATCTAGTCTGATCTTACTTAAGATCACAAAAACGTATCCGCAGTGAAATTTATATATCTAATATTCTCTGTTTTTGTTCTGCTTGCAGCAGGCGCATTATGGTGCGAGATTGATTTCAATGCTTCCGGCCCGCTTGCAGAATCCACAATATTGGTATTTCCGCCCAACACCCATTTTACCGCGATTGCCGATACGCTCGCAGAGAAAAATGTCATAGCGCATCCGTTCTTATTTAAGCTGCAGGCATTCGCGCGCGGTGAATCGAGCAGATTCAAGGCTGGCGAATATAATTTCTCCGCCCATATTGCTGCAAGCGATGTGGCCAGCATGCTGGCAAATGGCAAAACCGTTATCCATCATCTTACCATTCCTGAAGGATTAATGACCTCGGAAATTATCAGTATTGTTAAAGCCATACCGGAACTGGACGGCGAAATCACGCTTGATATTAAAGAAGGCGAACTGTTGCCTGAGACCTATAATTATTCTCGCGGCGACAAGCGCAATGATCTCCTGACCCGCATGCGCCACGCCATGCAAAAAACACTGGAAGAAGCATGGACAGGACGCGCTGATGGATTGCCATTTACCACGCCTGCACAAGCCTTGACACTGGCCTCGATTGTCGAAAAAGAAACCGGACTGGCAAGCGAGCGCCCGCGCGTAGCCGCCGTCTATATTAACCGCCTGCGCAAAGGCATGCTGTTGCAGGCCGATCCGACAACGGCTTACGGTGTCACCGGCGGAAAATATAAATTGCCGCGCCCGCTTACCTATAATGATCTTGAAAGCAACTCGCCTTATAACACCTATCGCTCAGCGGGCTTGCCCCCCGGCCCCATCGCCAACCCTGGCAAGGCATCCATCCTTGCAACGCTACATCCCGTGCAATCGGATGAGCTTTATTTTGTTGCGACCGGCGTGGGCGGCCATAATTTCGCACGCACCGAGCAGGAGCATGAAGCCAATGTCAGAAAATTCCGTGAAACGCAGCATTAGTCAATTATGCCCATACAATCCGTAGTAAAAATGGGGAATGCGCAGCTGGCGACGCCATCTGTTCCTTTTGCAGGATCGGCAGCGGAACTGCGCGCAATTGTGCAGGATATGCAGGATACGATGCAGGAAAAAGGCGGCATCGGTATTGCCGCGCCGCAGATTGGAATCAATCAGCGCATTGTCCTGTTCGGATTTGATAGCAGCGAACGCTATCCCAATGCAAAATCGATCCCATTTACGGTATTAATCAATCCTGTCATTCATATCATCGGCGACGAAATGGGGGATGGCTGGGAGGGATGTTTGAGTGTTCCCGGTATGCGCGGGCTTGTTCCCCGCTATACGCATATCACCTATAGCGGCTATGATATGGATGAAAATCCCATACATCATACGGTGCACGGATTTCATGCCCGCGTCGTGCAGCATGAATGTGATCACCTGGACGGAATATTATATCCGGAGCGTATCAAGGATATGCATTATTTCGGCTTTGAAGATGAATTGGGAGATATCGTGAAACAATCACTCGAATAAGGTGGATAGAAAACTTGCGGCTGGATGTTATGCTGCAGACAAGCTGCCTTTACCGTGTTGGAAAGCAGGCAGGCGATTGTCATTGGGCCCACGCCGCCAGGCACCGGCGTAATGGCTTTAGCGCGTTCTGCGGCTTCGGCAAAGGCGACATCACCCACCAGTTTTTTGGAGCCGTCCGATAAAGTGATGCGGTTGATGCCAACATCAATCACCACCGCGCCATTTTTAATCCATTCGCCTTTTACCATTTCCGGCTTGCCCACCGCCGCCACCACAATATGGGCGCGCGCACATAGTTCTGCCAGATTCTTGGTGCGTGAATGGGTGATAGTCACCGTGCAGTTGGCGTTAAGCAGCAGATTTGCCATGGGCTTGCCGACAATATTGGAGCGTCCTATAATCACCGCGTTCTTGCCGGAGAGATCATCGCCCAGCACGCTTTTAATCAGCAGCAAGCAGCCAAACGGCGTGCAGGGAACCAAGCCCTGCTGACCGGTTGCGAGTTTGCCGGCGTTAATAACATGGAAACCGTCCACATCTTTGAGCGGATCAATTGCATTAATCACGGCGGATTCATTGATGTGCTTAGGCAGCGGCAACTGCACCAATATTCCGTTTACTTTTTTATCTTCATTGAGCGCTTTGATTTTGGCAAGCAACTCTGCTTCAGTTGTGGTGTCGGGCATGCGGAAATCAAACGATTCCATGCCCGCCTCACGGCACATTTTGCCTTTGCTGTTTACATAAATTTCGCTGGCTGGATCAGCGCCCACCAATACCACAGCAAGCCCGGGAGTGATTTTATGCTTGGTTTTTAATTCAGCCACTTCCGCGCCCACCTGCTCGCGCAGTTTGGCCGCATAGGCTTTTCCATCAATGATAGTCGCCATTATTTTGGCACTCCTTTGTTCGTCGAATACTCAAAATGCAATGCTTCACCCGGATGCACTAGGGGATAGATTCCGTAACATGCCTGCGCAGCCTCGGCAAAACCGCATAATATCAGCTTGAGTTTGCCAGGATAGGTGACAATATCGCCTATGGCAAAAATACCCGCTACATTGGTTGCCATTGTCGACGGCTCTACCGTGATGTGGTTCTCATAAAGCCCCAGCCCCCAATGGGCAATGGGCCCCAGCTCCATTGCCAGGCCAAAGAAGGGCAGCAATACGTCCGCTTCCAATTCGCGCACCTGGCCGTCGAGCGTTTTGACGCTGACGGATTGCAGCATGCCGTTATTGCCCTTTAACGCGTCGAGTTGATAAGGAATCACCAGTTCGACATTGCCGCTCGCCACTAAAACATCCAGTTTGGCCGCGCTTTCAGGTGCGCAGCGGAATTTGGGACGGCGATGAATGACATAAATTTTCCTGGCAAGTTCGGAAAGCGACAACGCCCAGTCCACCGCAGAATCGCCACCCCCGGCAATGACCACGGTTTTGCCGCGGAAATCTTCGCGGCGCGTCACCAGATAAAATACGCTTTTGCCCTCATATTCTTCAATGCCTTCAAGCGGCGGGCGGTTGGGGCCAAAGGCGCCGCATCCGGCAGCAATGAGAACGGCCTTGCAGGTAATAATGGTGCTTTTGCTGGTCGTCACCTGCCACATATCACCGGCAATCTTTTCAATCTTCTCTACCCGCTGCCCTAAATGATAGTAGGGAGCAAAAGGCGCCGCCTGCTCTTCCAGCTTTTTAATCAAATCCAACGCATCAATCGCCGGATGGCCAGGAATGTCATAAATAGGTTTTTCAGGGTATAGAGCAGCGCACTGGCCGCCCGCCATATCAAGCGCGTCAATGACGTGGCAGGACATTTTGAGCATACCCGCTTCGAACACGGCGAAGAGTCCGACCGGGCCGGCACCAATAATAACTATATCCGTTGCGTGTGTTTGTTTTGACATTTGCAGGCGTTTCTTTCACAATATGGATAAGAGGCACAAGGGAATTATGCAACAAAAACGATATAAGAAAAGGGCATATTAACTATGCTCACCCAGTTAGGACAGGCTGAAGACTTATACAATGCCCTGTTCCACTGGCAAACCCCTCTTTCTCTTTGGGAAACCAGCAACGCCCTTAAAAACCTTCTGGGCGATGAATTACTGGCCAGCCGCGACGTAGGACGCATGGAAATCAAGAAAATCCTGGAAGGCTGGGTCACCGGCAAATCCCTTACCATGGCCTATCACGGGGAGCCCTGCCTGGTGCGCGTTACCCATAACCCGTCTATGGACGGGCAGATTTACCGCGAAAAGCATGTGCAGACTGTGGAGGTGACGCAGGCGCTTTATCCCGGCCGCAAGCGCAATGTATTTGGCAAACGCTACGCCGGATTTATGCCTTTTGAGCCGCTTGCCCCCTATGAGCACAATGCCTATGAGGATTACCGCGAGGTTTTCATACGCCAGGCATTTACACAGGTGGAAGCCCGCATCGAGCACAAATTTCAGCTTTATAAGACACTGGATTATCTTCTGGTGTATGTTGATCTGTTTGACATGCAGCATCCGCGCTTCAGCTATTTTGCCCTCCAGGAATTCTCCGACGACTATGCAGACGATCTGGAAGCACGCCTGCAGTCACGCTTTAAAAGCCGCTGGTGTGAAAGAATCAGCCATCTATTCCTGCTTGACGACAAACCCACCGGCTTCATGACCCACTTTACCCCCGCATCTGTTCATGCCGAATTATCCCTGGCTTAAATCCTATCCGCCATCGCTGCGTTTTGATGCCCGTATTGAGGAGCATCCCCTTTTCGTATTTCTTGATGAGGCCGAAGATCGCTACCCACATAAAACTGCCATTGATTTCATGGGCCGCAAATACAGCTACAAGGAACTTGCCGATAATGTACGGCGCTTGGCAAATGGCCTTCATAAAATGGGAGTGACTAAGGGCGTAAAGGTGGGGCTGTTTATGCCCAACTGTCCGCAATTCGTGATGAGTTACTACGCCATTTTGAAAGCCGGCGGCACAGTGGTGAATTACAATCCGCTCTATTCACCGCCGGAGATTCATCACCAGATAGAAGACTCCTCCACCGAAATTATGATCACGCTTGCGCTCAAAATGCTCTACCCCAAAGTGGCCGCATGCCTGGGCAATTCAACACTCAAGAAAATTATCGTCAGCGAATTCCAGGAGGCCTTGCCACTCGCCAAAAAGCTCGCTTTTCCGATCGCCAAAAAGAACGATATTACCGCCATTCCCGACGACAATAAGCATATACGCTTTACCACCCTGCTCGAATCTAGCGATGCGCCACTGCACACGGTCATTCACCCCAAAAGCGATATCGCAGTGCTGCAATATACCGGCGGCACTACCGGCGTTCCCAAAGGCGCGGTGCTCACTCATGCCAATCTCTACGCCAACACCGTGCAATGCGGCATGTGGTTTACCGGCTTAAAGCACGGCGAGGAAACGTTCGTGGTGGCGCTTCCTTTGTTCCATGTCTTTGCCATGGCGGTGGCAATGAACCTGGCAATTCATACCGGCTCCACCATGCTGCTGCACCCCAAGTTCGATATGAAAGCCATTTTATACGACATTCATTTCAAGCGCCCCACCCTCATGCCTGGCGTACCCACTATGTTCGCCGCCATCAACAATTACAAAGACATCGGCAAATACGATCTGACTTCGCTCAAAATGTGCTTATCCGGCGGCGGGCCGCTGCCGGTGGAAGTAAAAACAGCCTTTGAAAAACGCACTGGCTGCAAACTAGTGGAAGGATACGGCCTCACAGAAGCCTCTCCTGTGGTCGCCGCCAATCCGCTTTTTGGGATTAACAAACCAGGCTCCATAGGCCTGCCGTTGCCGCAAACGATTATAGAGATTGTTGATTTGGAGAATCCCAATAAAGTAATGGGAATAGGCGAGACCGGTGAAATCTGCATACGCGGGCCGCAGGTCATGCGCGGCTATATACATCAGCTCGAAGAAACCAACCGCGTGATTCGGGGTGGCCGCCTGCACACCGGCGATATCGGCACCATGGACGAGGAAGGCTACTTTTTTGTCGTTGACCGCCTGAAGGAAATGATCATCTCAGGAGGCTATAATATTTACCCACGCAATATCGAAGAAATACTTTATCAACATCCAGGTGTGGCTGAAGCAGCCGTTATCGGCATTCCTCACCCGCAGCGCGTGCAGGTGCCTAAAGTATTTATTGTCAAAAAAGAAGGCGCAGAAGTGAACGAAACCGATATCAAAGCCCATTTAAAGGCGCATATCGCTGCTTACGCTATGCCGCATGCCATTGAATTTCGTGAAACGCTCCCCAAATCCATCATCGGTAAAATACTGAAAAAAGAACTGGTTGCTGAAGAAAAAGTAAAAGAACAGAAATCTTAGCGCACCAGCCGCTTCAAACTCTCTTTAATGAGATCATCGACTTTTTCAGTTTCGCCGATCCTGCTTGCAGCCATGGCAACTGCATTATAGGCATCCGAACGTGTATAGCCCAGATTTACCAAAGCTGATATGGCATCTTCACTGGTGGTTGCCGGGGGCAGCGCCATCACCTTTGCGCCTTTGGCATTAATCACCGTTGCGCCGGTGGGCAGCTTGGCCACTTTGTTTTTAAGCTCGGTGGTCAGACGCTCGGCAAGCTTTGCACCAACGCCGCTCACGTGCGTGAGCGATTTGGTATCTTTGGCAGCAATAGCATGAGCAAATTGTTCCGGCGAGAACACGCTTAAAATCGCGAGCGCCATTTTGACACCGACTCCCTGCACGGTCATAAGCAGGCGAAACCATTCGCGCTCATTAGCATCGGGAAAGCCAAAAAGATGAATATGATCTTCGCGCACATGGGTTTCAGTAATCAGCTCCGCCGCTTCACCCTTGCCAGGAAGCGCCGCAAGTGTGCGCGCGGAGCAGAAGACATGATAGCCGACGCCGCCTACGTCAATGATGACGGAGTCTTCGTCTGTGCTGTCAATACGTCCTTTGAGTTTGCCAATCATGAAGATGAGGATAGGAACGTGCGGGCATGATGTAAATATAAATCGCCCATTTTCTAACCGATGGCAGGACTCTTTCCTGAATCTGGAGCAGGCCGCGTCCATGTGCGCGCTGATGCAGGTAAGGTTGCCGTAAATACATGCTCCGATTGAAACTGCGCAGAAGGTACTGCATTTGCCTGCTGGTCTTTCTGCTGCCCTGCCTCTTGTATCTGTTCGCGCATCGTCGGACTGAGTGCCGCAAAAAACTTGTCCTGCCCGTATTTCTCAATATCAGCGCTATTAAACCGCACTTCCCATCGCGGGTTATCTCCCACGGAAGCTTGCGGCGCGCCAGCGGATAATGCCTGATTTAATAGAGTTACCAGCGCTTGGGCGCGCTTATCACTAACATCATCGCCCTTTCCTGGACATGCAAATGCGATAAGCGTAGCGTCTTTTTCCTCCACAGAACGAGTGGGAATTTTCAGTGTCTGTGAGAATTCCGCCCGGAGTATATTATGCTCATTGGCAGTAATCAAATCCTCTACATAAGGATTAACCCCCGCCCCGTTGGCATGGAATGCAGGAAATTTAACGTCATTAAAAAATCTGTCGCCAGCCGCCATAATATTTTTTGTGGATTGCGGATCAAATGCAATGCGGTATTTTTCTGCAGTTTCATCCCACGATGCAGCCGCGGTAATATCCCTAAATCCTGCAGAATTTATGGCTGCGTTTAATTGACCGGCGATTTTTTCCGCCAGCCTCTCATCACCTGTATGACACGAGATGATATTGCCTTGCCCCATATCCATCACATTCATGGGAAGATATGTTTCTTTATTCAGCTTATTCGCACATAATTCCGCTGAGGACTGTCTTGCGTCAGGTGAATCATAGCGGGGCGGATAAATTATCCGGTCAATGATATCGTGAATATCCGTATTCTTACTTAACACATCAAAAAACTTTTGCCCGTCCGGATGAGCATCATCATATTGTTTTATCTGTGCAGCACTAATGCCAAGCACGCTGGTCTGTTCTCTGAGCGTATTGTTGACAGCAGAATTGTCAATACCATAGAGCGTAATATGCATCCCTGATTCGTCACAGGCTCTTTGCAATTCCTTATAAATGATTGAAGGAGCCTGTCTGATAACCGGGTCGACCGCGCCCTGATTACCAAATCTGATGACATCATTATACAATGCCTCCGAAACTTGTTGCCCTAACGCATCTTTATCGGAATCGGAGACATTCCCGGTATCGACATTGCCATAGAGCGCTTTTGGATCTTTCAAATCTTTAATGAGACTGATTGCCGTCATTCGTATATTGGCATCATCAGTGTTGGAGGCAATATCATAGTATCGGTCTATAACTGTTCCGCCCTTCCTAAAATTATCAGGTAAAGTTATATAAAAAGCATCCCCCTTGCCTGTTTTTGGATCATTGACGGGTGCGGAAAAGTAACTTGCTTGAAGACCTGTAAGACTGCCAAGTTGCGCTACATATCCTTGCGTCTGCCCTCCGGTAACAGTAGGATCATAAATATTATCCAGCGCCGGGAAGGGTATTAGTATGATGTTATTATTCTGGGTACTGTCGGCAGCCTGTGTAGCCTGGGTATTTTGTATTGCCTGAGCATTAACAGGCGCCACGGTTACATTATTAAAACCGGCGACAGCGCCCGTTGCAGCCATGAGCGCTTTTGCCATTTTAATATCCATGGACATATCCCTTTTTGCTTCAAAACAGAGATATATTATAGCCGGATTATATTAATATTTGATGAATAACTGCTTAGAGTTATGAAACTAACCTATTGAACTTCCTGTGATGTGCGTGGCAAATGGCAATCGCCAACGCATCCATGGCATCGGCGCCATGTTTGCCGCATCCTGGCAGCAGCATCTGCACCATCTGCGCAACCTGATTCTTATCAGCACGTCCGGCACCTACGATACTTTTCTTGACCAGCGTCGCCGCATATTCAGCAATCGGCAACTGCGCCCTTGCAAGCGTCAGCAATAATGCACCGCGCGCCTGCCCCAGTTTCAGTGTAGACATGCCATTGACGCTCACAAATGTTTCTTCAATTGCTGCTTCATGAGGAGCAAACTGCTTTATGACTTCATTCACCCCATCGCTCAGTAATTTAAGACGATAAGCAAGATCGTCAGACGCATCGGATTTTATGACGCCGCAAGTGACAAGCGATAATGTATTGCCGCTTTGCTTGATGATGCCATAACCAGTGCGCTGCAGGCCGGGATCGATGCCGAGAATGAGATTGGCATGCATTACGCACTCAACCGTTCAAGGATATCTTCGGCAATTTCGTAGTTGGCGAAGACTTCCTGCACGTCATCGTTATCCTCTAATATATCGATCATCTTAAACAGGGCGCGCGCCTGTTCTTCATCAATGGGTGCGCCGGATTTGGGCAGCCATGTGAGCTTGGCTGATTGCGGTTCGCCCAGTTTCTTTTCCAATACTTCGCGCACTTGGGCGAAGTTTTCCGGTGAGCAGGTGATTTGATGGCGCTCTTTATCGGATTCGCAGTTATCGGCACCTGCTCAATGGCAATATGGGGGAAACGGGGAGCGTGAGTTTCATGTTTGATCGCGTGGGGCTTATCACCTATCCCACATCTAAAGCC
>Ga0206890_1042_pt1 | contig 38121 bp, 30 predicted proteins | sample Alteio_BWOrgHeat_58_FD_152960 | JGI IMG/M metagenome (GOLD analysis project Ga0206890, IMG submission 152960) | Enriched cells from forest soil in Barre Woods Harvard Forest LTER site, Petersham, Massachusetts, United States - Alteio_BWOrgHeat_Nextera6 ... | reverse complement strand
TGATGATATTTGGGAAATATCAGAAGAGAGAATTCTAAATATTCATGGTGAAACAATTAAGGCATTTAAAGAATTCCATGGTCTCGAGGATTGTTATTTGAATTTAAGAATGGATACAGTTGATTGGGAGACGGTTGCTCAAATCTGTCCGGCATGTGGATGGTGGAGAATAATAAAACATTGCATGATTGCAGCAGAAGAATGGCAGATTTGGAATATGCATTTTGGCTGTACCAGTACAATTAGAAATCTGGACTTGACGGACATCAGTATTCCGATCGAGGAGGTAAATGCATACTTAACCGCAAAATACGATGATCGTTTCATAGTCAGCCCACGCAAATTTGAGGATGTCGTTGCAGCGGTATTTAGAAATTTAGGCTACTATGCGTCAGCAACAGCATATTCTAAAGACGGCGGTATAGATGTAATAATGGAAGGAACAAACGATACTCAAATTGGTGTTCAAGTTAAGAGATATAAAAACTCTATTAAGGCGGAACAAATACGCTCATTGGCGGGCGCATTGATTTTAGGAAATTATACTAAGGGAATGTTTGTAACAACTTCTACTTTTCAAAAAAGCGCTATTACAACTGCTGAAGATGTCTCTTATAAAACAATGCCTGTTGAACTAATCGATGGAAAAGATTTCTACTCCAAACTAAGGATATCCCAGCAGCTTAGTAATAAGTTTACATTAATACCGATAGATATAAAAACAGAGGTTATCCCTGAATTATATTATTTCGGATATGACAATCCCTGTAATAGCTTGTAGTTAAATAAAAAACCGGAAACGTCGAAGTTCGATATTTCCGGTTAAAGTGGAGCCGGCGGGAGTCGAACCCGCGTCCAAACACATGCCCGATAAGCTTTCTACATGTTTATTTCTACATTGATTGTCGGGAATGAGCAGGAGCAGAACAAACCAACCCTTTCCTTATTTGCTGAAGTTTTCATCCTGTGCGCGCAACGAGCACAAGCCTATCCGGTTATTTGTTGATTCGGCGGCGGGGACGGCAACTGGCAGCCTTCCCGGCGGCTATAAAGGGTGTCTAATCTCTGATTAGGCAGCCATGGCGTAAGAATATTCGCCTTATAGATTTTGGGTATTCAGATTAACGTGCTAATTATCCAACGCACGACATGCTTACACCTACCCTGCGCTATGCTGTCAAAACCAGTCGGCCCCGGTACAATAGCAAAAAATTCAAAGAACAAAGGTTCAAAGAACAAGGTACGAATGATGAAATTCAAAGATCGGACTGCAAATTTACGAAATTTCAGCGCCAGATAATGTTAATATCTGACCGGCTTTAGGATTTATGCATCTACTGGAAAATAAATATAGCCAATCTTGAAAAATATCGAAAAAATCATAACTTCAACGGTCTTTCCTTTTTATGCGACTATTAAAACGATCATTGCCAATAATAGTTGTGGCAGCAAACCTGCTGCTGATTAGTTTTTTATCGGCAGCGCAAAAACACTATAAGGTTCCGATTATGCAGAAGGAATGGTCGCGCGATTACAGGCCTTTCCGTATTGCTGGCAATTTGTATTATGTGGGCACATACGACCTTGCCTGCTACCTGATCACGACACCACAGGGGCATATATTAATTAACACGGGCCTTGCGGCCTCCGCACCTATGATCCGTAAGCATGTGGAGACTTTGGGATTCAGGTTTTCTGATATAAAGATATTGCTGGCTACGCACGCGCATTATGACCATGTGGGGGCAATGGCCCAAATAAAGAAAATGACCGGTGCAAAACTGATGGTGAATGAAAAAGAAGCTGCTGTATTAGCTGATGGCGGCAATTCAGACTATGCAATGGGAGGCAAGGGCAGGTTGTTCGAGCCGGTCAAGGCCGACCGCTTACTGCATGGCCATGATACCATAAATTTAGGGGGAATGCAGATCATAGCCCTCTGCCATCCGGGCCACACGAAGGGGGCTACCAGTTTTTTATTTGATGTTACTGACCAAAACCGCACCTACCGGGTACTGATTGCAAATATGCCCTCTGTTATTGTCCCCAAGCTATCCGGTGTAACCGGTTATCCGGGTATCATCAAAGATTACGCATACACCATTGATGCGCTAAAAGAATTAAAGTTCGATATCTGGCTATCTTCCCATGCCAGCCAGTTTGATCTGCATGCCAAACACAGGCCGGGTGATGGCTATCATCCGGAGGTATTTATGGACCGCGCGGGGTATGACGCGAAGATTGCCGATTTGCAAAAAGACTATTTGAAAAATATTGAAAATGACTGAATTTTCTTGTAGCGAACGATGATGAAATAAATCCTTTCCCATAGCGATCGTCCTAATATTGTGAGCCTCCTCCGTCGTCGCCTTTTGGGATCCTTTTCTTCGCGGGGAAAAGAAAGAACAGTAAGATACTCAGCGTCAACCCTGCCTGGCCTATCCAGTTCATTGTTTTTCCAACACCTTCGTTGTCCGGCTGATATAAATAGCTGATCAAAAAAAGGAGTGCGAACGCGCAGATGAATAAAAATGCAATCATTCGTTTCATGTACCGTAAAAATAGAAAAGATTGCGATTTGGCAATAATGATGTCCCTTAGTAAGATACAAACAGTTCCGAAGCAATTTTATCTGCAAACAGTTTTCCCATATTAGTGAGGATTAGCTTTTTGTCTTGCTCCTTTATCCATCCTTTCTCCTGAAAAATATGGGCGTTTTTTTCTACTGTGTCGGCGCTGCTGCTGCCCCATTCAGAGGCTATCTTACGCAGGTCGCAGCCCCACGTGGTGCGCAGGGAAGTCATTATGTATTCGTTCAGATGCTGTGCAGGGGTTAGCTTTTCTTCTTCAAAAGGCAGCTTATGCTCCTGCAGAATACTTTTTGCATACAATACATTGTTAGCGATGTTCCAGCTACGAGTCGTACCGTTAAAAGAATGTGCTGAAGGCCCTATGCCTAAGTAGGGTAGTCCCCTCCAGTAGTTCGTATTGTGTATAGCATATCTGCCGGGCAAGGCAAGGTTAGATATTTCATAATGCTCATAACCCGTTGTTGCTGTTTGTTCCATGAGTATCTCAAATTGACCCGCCGCCTGTTCGGGATCAACCGGGACAGTCTTTTTTTTGGCGATGGCTTGCGCCAGCGCGGTCTTGTCTTCTACGGTAAGTGCATAAGCAGAGAAGTGAGGAATACCAAACTCCGCAACTTTTGAAATATTTTTTTTCCATTCGGCATCAGTAAGGCCGGGGGTGCCGTATATCAGGTCTATGCTTAGATTATCAAAACCTGCATCCTGCGCAGCCTTTATGGCATAGTCGGCCTGTTGTGCATTGTGGGCGCGCTTCATATACCGGAGGTCTTCTTCCCGGAAAGACTGCACCCCTATACTGAACCGGTTTACCGGTGTGTGGCGTAGCGACTGGAGATAGTTTTTATTCAGATCATCAGGGTTGGCTTCCAGAGTACATTCTTTGAGGTTTGTTACGGGATAATGTTTTTGTATAGTATCAACAATAAGGTTGATCTCGTCCGCTGATAAAAGTGAAGGCGTTCCACCGCCGAAATATATGGTTTCTATAGTAGCCTCTTGCAGATAACTGCTTCTCATTTCTATTTCCCGCAGCATGGCCTGAAGCACCCCTTCTTTATATTTCAGAGAGGTGGAAAAATGAAAGTTACAGTAAACACAGGCTTGCTTACAAAATGGGATATGCAGGTAAATACCCGCTGTTTTCAGGACCGGTTGTGAGCCAGGATTGACAATTTCTTGCATGAAGGGCAAAGTTACAGCAATTAACCCCCGGCCCCTAAAGGGGAGCGCTTAATTGCATAACATCAACTTTCGGGGTTATTTGAAATGACTCAGCCCTTTACATAATGGCATTGTTCGTCCAACTCCTTTATGTTAAGGGTGCGGATGTATCATCTCCTTTATGTCGGCCATTATGCGTTTTGCAATATTATTTGCGGTAGTTTCTGTGCCGCTTTCTGAGTAGATCCGTATTATGGGCTCCGTGTTTGAAGTACGCAGGTGCACCCAATCGCTGTCGAATTCTATGCGCAGGCCGTCTTCGGTATTGATGGGTTGTTTTTTATACTTCTTTTTTATTTCTTCAAAAATCTTTTTCACATTTACTTCTTCGCTGAGCTCTATTTTATTTTTAGAAATAAAGTAATCAGGATAAGTGCTGCGGAGCGCTTTTGCAGTCTTGCCGGATTTGGCAAGGTGGGTAAGGAATAATGCTATGCCGATGAGCGCGTCGCGGCCATAATGAAGCTCCGGCACTATTACGCCGCCATTGCCCTCACCGCCTATTACCGCATCTACTTCCTTCATTTTCTTTACCACGTTCACTTCTCCTACGGCACTGGGAAAATATTGCCCGCCATGCTTCTCTGTAACATCACGCAGTGCCCGGGTAGATGACAGGTTAGAGACCGTATTTCCTTTTTTATGAGAAAGCACATAATCAGCTATAGCCACCAGTGTATATTCTTCGCCAAACAGGCTGCCATCTTCACACACAAAGCATAGCCTGTCCACATCTGGGTCTACAGCGATGCCAAGGCTGGCGTTCTTCTTTTTCACCACTGAGCACAACTCTATTAGGTTCTCCGGCAATGGCTCCGGATTATGGGCAAAGCGGCCGGTAACTTCTTCATTCATTACGGTAATGTCGGTCACTCCGAGCGCTTTGAGCGTCTGCGGTACGGCGATGGCCCCGGTAGAGTTCACCGCATCAACCACTACCTTGAAATTCATTTTTTTAATAGCCGCTATATCCACCAGCGGATGCGCCACGATAGCGTCTATATGCTTTTGCAGGTACGTATTGTCCTGGGTTACGGCGCCTATTTTATTGATTTCTGCGTATACTGGTTCTGTTTTTTCGGCATAGTCCAGTATCCATTGGCCTTCGGCGGCGTTTAGAAACTCGCCGTCTTTATTAAGGAGCTTTAGGGCGTTCCATTCTTTAGGGTTATGGCTGGCTGTAAGTATGATGCCCCCGCCGGCATTTTCCATTTTTACCGCCATTTCTACAGTGGGCGTAGTGCTCAAGCCCAAGTCAATAACATTGCAGCCTATACTTTGCAAAGTAGCAGTTACAAGGTCGCGCACCATAGAACCGGAAATACGTCCGTCGCGCCCAATAACTATTTTTTTATTATCGCCCTGCCCTGCGACCCATGCACCATAAGCGGTAGTGAATTTAACAATGTCAATAGGCGTGAGGCTTTTGCCAGGTTTGCCGCCAATAGTGCCCCTGATACCCGAAATAGATTTTATAAGCGCCATCTTCAAAATTGTTTTGCGAAGGTATCATTAAAATGAGTTACACCCAAAGTGCAATAATTGAGGGCTAATCCAAAATATTACCTGTTGGAAATGGATAGTCTCAGGGCACGGCATACTATTGAAAAAGACGGGAAGACTCGCCTGCAATCGGAAGCTGGTTACGTCCCTTTTTAGCACATGCCTGCAGTATATTTTTAGAAACAAAACTATAACTCATTCAGTTTCAGTGGTAATGCTTGCAGGATCGGGAATAAATGCCGGCGCGTATAAAAGAATAGGAACAACTTATTATTTTTGCTGCATCCAAACATTTTTAATGGTACCTCAACCACCAAAAAAAGAAAACAAAGTCTGGGAGATAATAAAATCAATTATTACGGGGTTTGTTATGTTCGCTCTGTTAGGAGGCCTGCTTTTTGCCATTATTCAGATAATTTTTGTTTTCAATAACTGGAATAAATAAAAAAGGTTTATCTCAGTGAATGTCGAATGGCCCCCCGGCTTTTTTTAGTTGGGATTTTTGTATTAGTAAGCATGATAATGATGAAAACAGCGGACTATTTCAAAAGAAAATCAACGGCAAATTCGCAGGCATTGCCGGAAGCGTGTATGCTCTTGTCGCTTATTTAGATTTGTCCCGTTTTAAGTCACAGTAAGTCTACCCAGACGTCACCTAAAAAAACCGGTAAATGTTGCGCATATTTTTTTGGGCATTTCTGTCAACGGTAGTATTACCTACTTCTCTCAGAGCGCACGTGTTCCCGCGTGAAGGCAGCAAGCTCAATTACAGGCTTATTGGTTTTTCGTTGCCGTTTGAAAATAAAAAAGGCGAGTATAAAATAGAAATTGCAACCGGCCACTTTAATGATTTAGATTCTTTTGAGAAAAACATTACCATTACAACTAACGGTCAAAAGAATAAAATAATAGGGGAGGTTCCTTCTTTCGGCAGCCAGTATACCTGGCGCGCAACTTATATGCGTGGTAATTCCCCAGTAAAAACAAGTGGGCTCTATCATTTTAGCACAGGGTTTCTGCCAGTTGTGGACTCAGCCAAATTCCGTGAAAGAATTATTCAACATTCGGAGAAGCACCGCGATGCGGCAATATTTATTGATGCGCTTGGCGTGTTATACGATATGGATGGCCGGCCCCTATGGTATATGCCGGGAGTAAAATATGAGTCCAATACCACCGTTCAGCCGCGGGACATTAAGCTGTCTCCAATGGGAACCATAACTTATCTTATCAATTCCAGTGTTTACGAGATCAACTACAATGGCGATACTTTGTGGTCGAAAACAAGTGATAAAGGAGCAGGCAAATATCCCGATAATGCAGCATTTCATTTTCATCACCAGTTTTCGCGGCTCAATAACGGCCATTATATGGCGCTGGGCACAGAAAATGTTTTATGCAAACTACCTTCCGGCAAAGACACCGGCTTTACAATAATACCGGCAGATAGCATAGCAGATGATACCAGTAGCGCATATAAATCGTATAGTAAAAAGAGCACAGGAGATTTAATAGAGTATGATGAACGGGGCAATATAGCATGGATATGGAGATCATGGCAGTACGTCCTAAACTCCAATCTTAAATATTATAGTTTGAACCTGCGTGGCTTTTTGGACATGCATGATAATGCCTTTTATTTTGATGAGCGCGATAAAACGATCTATGTCAGTTTTAAAAACGTTGACGGTATAGTTAAAGTGAAATACCCGGAGGGTAATGTGTTAAATTACTACGGGAATAAATATAGTAAGCATGGGGTCGAAAAAAATGTTTTTTTTCATTGCCAGCATGCCATCAACCGCGCTGATAACGGGGATTTATACCTGTTTGACAATGGCTGTGATACTATAACTGACCCTAAATTACTATTGCTTCGCGAACCGGCTGATGACAAAGACAGCCTGGGTGTATTGTGGGAATACACATGCCCTGTCATAGATACCCTGAATAAAACAGGAATGGGGCCAAACCCCGGAGGAGGTAATATTGAAGAATTGCCTGATAGGTCTTTTTTCGTTGCTATGGGCTTAAGAAACAGCGTAACGTTCATAGTGAATGCAGATAAAGAGGTTGTTTGGAGCGCTATAACCGAACATTGGGATATTCACCAGAAAAAATGGACAAGGGTTTTGTCTTATAAAGCAAGTATGATAAACAACCGTAAAGACCTGGAACAACTCATTTGGAACTCAGAAAAATAAAAAAACTGCTGAAACGCAACCAATAAAAATTTGCTAGGAAAGATGGTGTTCCATTCCTCATTACCTTAAAATGGCCGATAAAAACACTCAAATTGACTCGTTTTATGATAAAAACTATAGTTTATTCATAATATGTGTCTATGACTCCCAAAACAGCCATAATTAGCGATTTTTTAGTTGTTTTTACGCTATATTTTCGTTATTTTTGTAACGTTAAAAAATCTATTTGATGATAGATTTTCGCCATGCATCCAAACAGGGCGTTTTAACTACTCCTCTTAGAAAATAAATAGTTTGGTTTTTGAATAAATATGGATACTGAAAACGAAGTTTTACAAATGCCCGACATTGAATATGGCGCGGATAGCATACAGGTTTTAGAAGGTCTTGAAGCGGTGCGTAAACGCCCCTCTATGTACATAGGGGATACGGGTGTGAAGGGCCTCCATCACCTGGTATATGAAGTGGTGGACAACTCTATAGACGAGGCACTTGCGGGTTACTGCAAGAATATCTTTGTAACCATTCATACAGATAATTCTATTTCAGTTGAGGATGACGGACGTGGGATACCTACCGGGATAAATACCAAGGAAGGCCGCTCCGCCCTTGAAGTGGTGATGACGGTGCTGCATGCCGGCGGCAAGTTTGATAAAGACAGCTACAAGGTTTCCGGCGGGCTGCATGGTGTGGGCGTAAGTTGTGTGAATGCACTGAGCGAGCACCTGCACACTACGGTGTACCGCGAAGGAAAAATATTTGAGCAGGAATATAGAGAGGGGATACCCCAATATCCCGTTCGCGAAATTGGCGTTACTGATAAACGAGGTACACTCCAGCATTTTAAGCCTGATGGCACTATCTTCAAAGACAGGGTTTACAACCGCGATATACTTGCCGGGCGCCTGCGTGAGCTGAGCTACCTTAATAAAGGTATCCGCATCATAATGACCGATGAGCGGGAGCTGACTGAACAGGGGCAACTGGCCACAGAAACATTTTATAGCGAAGGCGGCATCGTGGAGTTTGTAGAAATGCTTGACCGAACTGCAAAGCGCGATCCATTGCTGTCGCAGGCAATATTTGTGGAGGCGCATGATAAGGAAACAAACGTGGCGGTGGATGTGGCGCTCTCCTATAATAACGGCTATAACGAGCATATTTTTTCCTACGTAAATAATATCAATACTATAGAGGGAGGGACACACGTGGCCGGTTTCCGCAGGGCGATAACGCGAGTATTCAAATCTTATGGTGATAAGAATAAATTATTTGAAAAGGCAAAAGTGGAGATTACTGGCGATGACTTCCGCGAAGGCCTTACGGCTATCATCTCCGTAAAAGTTCCTGAGCCGCAGTTTGAAGGACAAACCAAAACCAAGCTGGGAAACAATGATGTGATGGGTGTGGTGGACGTATGTGTGAGCCGTGTGCTGGAAGCGTTCCTGGAAGAGCATCCGAAGGATGCAAAAATGATCATTGATAAAGTGATCCTTGCGGCACAGGCGCGAGCGGCAGCCCGTAAGGCCCGCGAAATGGTGCAGCGCAAAAGCGTGCTTACAGGCGGCGGGATGCCGGGCAAGCTAGCTGACTGCTCTGAAAGAGACCCGGAGAAATGCGAGCTATACCTTGTGGAAGGGGATTCGGCCGGCGGTACTGCAAAGCAGGGCCGCGACCGTAGCTACCAGGCTATATTGCCACTGCGTGGTAAGATACTGAATGTCGAAAAAGCGCAGGAGTATAAAATATATGAGAACGAGGAAATAAAAAACATGTTTACCGCCCTGGGCGTAAGCGTGGGCACACCGGATGACCCCAAGGCGCTCAATACTACCAAGCTGCGGTATCATAAAGTGATCATTATGACCGATGCCGATGTGGACGGATCGCATATTGCCACGCTCATTCTTACTTTCTTCTACCGCTATATGAAGGAGTTGGTGTTGCAGGGTTATGTGTACCTGGCACAGCCGCCATTGTACCTTGTAAAGAGAGGTAAGGAACAAACGTATGCCTGGACAGAAGAAGGCCGCCTTGCCGCAGTAGAAAAGCTGGGCAACGGTAAAGAAGATTCGGTAAACATACAGCGCTACAAAGGTCTTGGAGAAATGAATGCCGAGCAACTATGGGAAACCACCATGAATCCGGCAACGCGCTCCCTGAAACGGATAACCATTGAAAGCATGACCTATGCCGACGAGATATTCTCCATGCTGATGGGAGATGAGGTGCCGCCCCGCAGGCACTTTATTGAAACCCATGCGAAGTATGCTAAGATAGATATTTGATGAATTAAGGAATGGTGACGAAATAAAGTTGAAAAAGATTGAATTTCGTTTAGTTCGTCCATTATAATTCCCATTTGTTGTCATTGGGGCTTGTCGCTTAATTTCTGCTTATTGTAAAGGTCTTTGTCCGCTAATAATCATAGGCAGATTTTGTGCCCGGTCTATTTTCCCTACATTTAGGAAAAGCCATCAAGTGAAAAAAATAAACGGCCTGGATACCTTACGGGCATTTGCTGTATTTTTTGTTATTGTAGAACATTTTGGAGTTTGGTTCGATGATACATCTGTTTCCGGCAAATTGGTAAGATATGTTATCATCCCTGATGGCGGTTTTGGGGTGGATCTCTTTTTTGTTTTAAGTGGATTTCTTATTACTTCGATACTTTTTAATGCAAAGAGGAACGGTGGAAACACCAGCCCCTTTCACATTGTAAGGAATTTTTTTGTCAGGCGGGCATTGCGCATTTTCCCTATCTATTACCTGTTGCTATTCCTGCTCTTCTTCTTCCATTATCCAGACATTAAAGACCACATGGGTTACTATCTAACCTACACGGCTAACATTCTGTGTTTCCGGACAAATACATGGAACAACTTTTCACACACATGGACACTGGATGTAGAAGAGCAGTTTTACTTATTATGGCCATGGCTTGTCATTTTTATAAAAGACCGGAATTTTATGTACGTGGCATTTGTATCGATATTACTTGGCATTGCAAGTACGTATGTAGTCCTAACGGTACAAAACCACATCGCCCCATTTCTTGTATTCAATTGCATGGACTCGTTCGCCATGGGCGGCCTGTATGCATGGGCCAGGCTACAGGCAAAAACAGAAAAAAATTTTGAGAGAACATTGAATTTGACTGTAGTTGCGGCATTGGCTGTTTATTTCTACTGGAAGTTGGTTCCATTCATTGCCAATGGTGCTGCATTGCCTTGTTTTTTTCTGACGAAAACTGTAAACAGCATAATATCCTTATGGCTCATTATGCTGGTTGTGAATAACAAATCTAAATGGATAGGAAAATATATCTTGGGCAACAAAATCCTTAATTTTATTGGCAAAATAAGTTATGGTTTATACCTATACCATTACATTTATATTGCCGGCTACTGTGCGCAGGTCAATAGTTTTTTATACCACCTGACTCCCTACCATGTGTTCAACGAAACGATACACGACCACCATTTCGATTATTGGATACAAGTTTCTATTATGGTCGCAATAGCTGTATTGTCTTATTTACTAATAGAGAAACCACTGCTGAAGTTAAAAACCAGGTTCAACTACAATGATAAATAGAAGTTGCTAGGCACGCTATACACAGGCCACTTTGCATTACTTTCAAAACGGTCTCCCCGCGGTCCCTTTAATAATTGCTTTTTTCACAAAGGGCAAAGCATTGGCAGTCTTCAGAAATATTGATGTAAGAAGGTCTTTACCAAAATTGCTTTGTACTAAACGGCCAAGTGTTATCCGGTATGAAAAAATGCTTTTCCATTTTGTAGTATAGTTCCTTTCCACCTCAGCGCGTGTGTTATTGCCTTGTAAAAATGCGTCGATAATTTCGGAAGCAATCTTTGCTGAACGAAATGCCATGCTCATGCCATTGCCACATAATGGGGTGATCATACCTGCCGCATCGCCCAGTAGTAACACATGGTTGTATACCTGTTCTTTCTTATCAAAGCTGATCTGCGAAATAGCAACCGGCGACTCGTACAAAAATTCGGCATCGGCAAATATCTTATTGAGCCATGGGTTTTTCATCAGGACGTCTCGTTCCATTTTCTTTACGTCATTGCCATTTTTTTGCAATGAGGCAGCGGTCGTTAGATAGCACAAACAGCATTTGCCGTCTTCTATACGTGATATGCCACAGTAGCCATCTGTGAAATTGTGCAACCCAATATACCCCTCGGGCCACGGGTAACTGATATGATACTTGATGCCGACATAATTATTCAACGAGTTGCTTTTCTTTTGTGTAAAGGGGCGTTCCCATTTAATATCTATGTTACTTCGCTTGCCCCAGGTACCGCACGCCATTTTTGAAATGAAAGTTTGGCTACCCGATGTTACTGTAAAAACCTCATCTTCAAATTGAATATTGTCGGCCCGGGTTTTAGTTAGCAAAATGGCGCCTTCTTTTTGTGCTAATTCGGCAAGCATACTATCAAGTTTAAACCTGCTGATACCAAAACCACCTTGCGGCAGCCCCGTATTTATTTCATTGCCCCTGATGTCGGTAACCATTAATTTACTGATGACAGGCAGGTTCATTTCTTCTATTGGTAAGCCTATACTTTGTAAGAACGGCTTACTCTCCATACTGATGTATTCGCCGCAGACTTTGTGTTTTGGATAGCTTTCTTTTTCCAGCACCAACACCTTGTAGTTTTTGCGCGACAACAGAATAGCGGAGGAAAGGCCGGCAAGGCCTCCGCCCACTATTATAACGTCGTATGTGTTATTGCCGGTCATTGGTTACACAGATAAGATATCGAAAAGCCCACTGCCAAGTAATGTGGTAATTTGAAATGCCTGCGGCGGATAATAATTTTATCCAATCCCTTTTTATAAAACCACGCTTTACCGATAATGGGGCGTCGTTTTTTACAAGGTATGATTTTGAGAAAAATTTTGTCAATAATTTTATCGAGTGGTAAGCAAGAAAATTACGCTGAAGATCGTTAATAAAAAAACCGAGGCGGCTGTTTTCTTTTAACCAAATAAATTGGTCTATAAGCTGTTCGTCAGTAAAATGATGGCAGAAAAGAGAAGAGAAAATAATATCCGGTTTTTTGCCGGGCCATATGGTTTTTCTATAATCACTACAAATCCATACGCTATTTGAGGGCGCATGTCGGCTTGCATATTTTATACAATCTGCCTTTATATCTATGCCAATAAATTGGGCCTTTCGCTTGTTGCGTTGGAGGAAATGTTCAATAGCTAAAAGGTTGTCACCGCCGCCGCAGCCTATTTCAGCAATTGACAATGATCCTGTACCCTGTATTTTTTTGAGAAAAAAGTTAACACCCCTGCATGTGCCTTTATGCCCGCCCAGCATTGTATTTATTGTATTGAGTTCCTGCAGGTTAAGAAGTATATCGTCGAACGGGATATCATCCTGATCCAGTAGTTCTTTTTTGTATGACCGTTCCTTTAGGCTCATGCAACGGTCATTATAACACTTTCCATAGTGAGGCCCGGGCCGAATGCCGCGGAGAAAATATGTGCGCCCGCGTCTTCCATCAAACGAGGCCACATGTCTTTTAAAACAAACAATACGGTGGCAGAAGACATATTGCCATACGATCTTAATATTTTGTAAGAAACAGCCAGGTCTTCTTCTTTAAGAGATAGCCCCATCCCTATGGCTTCCAATATACGCTTGCCGCCAGGGTGGATACACCAGTACTTTATATCGCTATGCTCAAGCCCGGCTTTTGCAATGGCATTTTCTTTTAAAGGCCCGATATCGGCGCGGAATATTTCGGGAACATCAGCATCTAAAGTCATAACGAAACCGGTTGATGATAAGTTCCACGACATGCTGTCTTTTGCATCCTTTAGTATTTCAGAATAAAAGGTATCCAGCCTTAGGCCGGTGCCAGGATGATCATCAGCGCAAACAAGTACTGCAGCGGAGCCATCAGCAAATAGCAATGGCGCTGTGATCGAATCCTCGCTAAACTTTTTTTGAAAATGAAGGGTACATAGCTCAGTGCATACCACTAAGACGTTGGCATTCGGGTCAGCAGTTACAATATCATTTGCCATTTTTAAACCGTGTATTGCAGCATAGCAGCCCATAAAATTGATGGCGGTGCGGGCCGTTGTGTTCTTCAAACCCATAGCTTCCATCAGTTGCAGTTCCAGGCCCGGGGCGCTCATTCCAGTGCAGCTTACTGTGATCAGATGAGTTATCGCGTTTTTATCAATTACGCCGTCAATACATTTGTTTGCAGCTTCTAAAGATAGGGGCAACGCATAGGTTTTAAACCAGTCCATACGCTGTTCGAGTCCAGGGAATGGTTCCAAGTCCCGTGATTTAGGAAAAAACTGCCATTCGTCAATGGGTAGAGTATAATCAGGAATTACGGAATACCTTGTTTCAATGCCGCTGTGATTGTATAAATAGCGCAATATTCTTTTTTCTTTTTCCCCAGCGCTATAGGCACCATCCATAAACTCAAGAAGATGCTGTTGTGTATGTCTATATGCCGGTACTTCAGTACTAATTGATATAATCTTAGCCATTCAATTTACAATTAACAAATTATATACGATCTAATCCTGCAAATGGTTCCTGCGTGTCATTTATAAATATACTACCGATTTTACGCTGCCTCCAATACGAACATCTAATAGTAAGTAAAAAATCATACCGGAATACAGAACGGTGCGCATAATTCTGATGAACAAGGAATATTCGATGCCAAATATCGCGATGTGAATCTTACCGTTGATCAAGGGAAACTGATTGTGGGCCAACACTTTATGCAAGATTGCCTATAACAACTTTTATACCGGCCAGTTCTCTTACAGCGTCTGCGATCCCCTGGGCATCATAACCGCATTCACGATGCAGTTCTTCTGGTTTGCCATGCTCTATGATTCGGTCAGGTATGCCCAACATTTTTACTTCGGGAGAATAATTATTGGCAGCCATAAACTCAAGTATCGCACTTCCAAAGCCGCCAACTACTGTACCATCTTCTACAGTAATGATCTTGTTAAAGCGCTGAGCAACCTCATGCAGCATCACTTCATCGAGCGGTTTCACAAAACGCATATCGTAGTGCGCGGGAAACAGGTCGTCCGCGGCAAGCATCGCACAGGCGGCTACAGCGAAATTGCCAGGATGCCCAATAGTAAGGATCGCTATTTCCTGACCATCGCATATTTTGCGGCCGGTGCCAATCGTTACTTTTTCAAACGGAGTGCGCCACTGCGGCATAACTCCCTGCCCACGAGGGTAACGGATTACAAACGGGACGTTCGTTTCCGGTAATTGGGCAGTGTACATAAGATTGCGCAGTTCAGCTTCATTCATTGGTGCACTGACTACCATATTAGGGATGCAGCGCATATACGGAAGATCATAAGCGCCGTGGTGTGTGGGTCCATCTTCGCCCACCAGGCCGGCCCTGTCCAAGCAAAAAATAACGGGCAGTTTTTGTATAGCAACATCATGTATTACCATGTCGTAAGCACGCTGCATAAAGGTGCTATATATGTTGCAAAATACTTTTAATCCCTGAGTAGCCATCCCTGCGCTGAGCGTTACCGCATGTTGTTCGGCAATGCCTACATCAATTGCCCGATCAGGCATAAGGTCCATCATAAATTTCAATGAACTGCCGGAAGGCATGGCAGGGGTAATACCCATGATGAGCGGATTCAGCTCTGCGAGCTCTATTATAGTATGGCCGAATACATCCTGGTACTTAGGGGGTTCAGGAACAGTTGATATTTTTTTATTTATCTTACCTGTGATCTTGTCAAACGTGCCGGGAGCATGCCATAAGGTCTGGTCTTTCTCTGCTAGCCCGTAACCTTTACCCTTTACCGTTTTTATATGCAGCAGCTTGGGTCCGGGAATATCATGAAGGCCTTTAAGCGTCTCCGTAAGCTTCAGTACATTATGCCCGTCAATAGGGCCAAAATAACGAAGGCCAAGCGCTTCAAAAAGATTGCTGCTTTTGGAAACCACCCCTTTCAGCCCGGCTTCTATCTTAGATGCCAATCTCTGAAAATCTTTGGTGGGCAGCTTGCCGAGTGCATTCCACACATCGTCACGGAATCTGTTGTAAGTATGTGAAGTAGTAATGTCAGTAAGGTATTCTTTAAGCGCGCCTACATTTGGGTCTATAGACATGTTATTGTCGTTAAGAATGATAAGGACATTGGCCCCGCTGACGCCGGCATGGTTAAGCGCCTCAAATGGCAGGCCGGCAGTCATGGCACCATCGCCTATCACTGCAATATGCTTGCGGTAATCTTCACCCTTATATTTAGAGGCAATGGCCATACCCAGTGCTGCCGAAATAGAAGTAGAAGAATGACCTACACCAAATGCGTCATAAATGCTCTCACTGCGCTTTGGGAAGCCGCTTATGCCGCCATATTTACGATTGGTATGAAATACACTGCGGCGGCCCGTGAGGATTTTATGCCCGTATGCCTGGTGCCCTACATCCCATACCAGCTTGTCATCAGGAGTGTTGAATACATAATGCAGCGCCACAGTAAGTTCCACAACGCCAAGGCTGGCGCCAAAATGGCCGCCATGTATGCTCACGCAGTCAATAATAAAATGCCGCAGTTCATCACAAACCTGCTGTAGCTGATTTTTGCCAAGCTTTTTAAGGTCATCCGGGGTATTGATCTGGCTAAGCAGCGGCCCTGCAGCAATTTCTTTCATGCACAATATTGAGTAATAAACCTACAAAAATAATTAAAATAACAACGCCGTCCCATTATATAGGCAAAAAGCGAACGTATGGCTTCCCCATGAAGTTAAGCAATTATGGTCAAAAATTAAGCCAATATGGCGCTATCCATATACCTTTGCGGTTAATTTTCGTTAAAAATGAAGTATTTCCGCTCCTATCCGTGGGGATTGCAATTGTTGCTGTTTCTTTTGATGATATTTTCTATGGGCATGCTGGGGCTTTCTTTAGCTTATGCTTATCTCGCTAAATTTACGCCTTTCAACTACGAACAATTAGCCGGAATTGATGAGCATAGCACGATGGCGCTGATTAATACATCGCTTGTAGTTCAGGGCATATTAAGTGTTTCTTTCTTTTTGGCCCCCCCGCTTATTTTTTCCTATCTGGCGCATCCTAAACCTAAGGAGTACCTGGGCCTTAGAGAACCAGGGAAAAAAATACAATGGATTTTGGTGATATTGATGATGCTTGGAGCGATACCGGTATTGCAAACGATTGAAGGATTAATAAGCCATATAAACTTTGGAGCGAAACTAAAAGCGGAACAAGCAGCAAATGACAATATGATGAATGCGTTTTTGAATATACCAACCTTTGCTGCCTTTTTAAAAGCCTTCCTGGTTTTGGTTATAATCCCCGCACTGGGTGAAGAAATGTTGTTCAGAGGCATTCTGCTGCGTTTTGCAAAAAAATACACGCGCACCATGGTCATCCCGGTCATTTTTACTGCTGTCGTATTTGCCTACGCGCATACTAATGTTTATGGTTTTGTGTCTATTTTTATAGCAGGCATATTACTGGCAGTGATCTATAATCTTACTGGTTCATTGTGGTGCAGTATCCTTGCTCATGTCTTTTTCAACGGCTTCCAGGTAATATTATCCTACCTTGGTAACAACAGCCCGGCGATAAGAGCATTTAACGAAAGCAATAATGTATCTGTGTATCTTGTTATCGGGGGGGCTATTATATTTGGCATATCGTTTTATTTGTTACTGAAGAACAAAACACCCTTGCCTCCGAACTGGACCGATGATTTTCCTCCTTCAGAGCCGGTAGCCGGAGAATGGGATTTTATGTCTAAAAATTGAAAATAAATATTTAAAGAACATCTATGGCGCTCAATTTGCCCACATTTTATAAAAGATTAGGCAGCTCAATAGTTTTTGTCGCCATCATGCTTACCGGCCTGTTGTGGAATGAAATGGTCTTTCTTGTTCTTATATGCCTGATCAATGTATTGTGCCTGAGGGATTATTTCAGGTTGATGCATACGATATACCCTGAAACTACGTGGCCTGACTGGCTGACTACCACGATGCAGGTGATAGCGCTGCTGTTGATAGTTCCGGTATTCTTCATTCATTATATCAGCTGGAATGTTATCGGTTTGGCCGCCATGGCATGGGTTATTTTGCCTGTTACCCCGACGCTGCTTATTTTGGGCGGGGTGCTTTCGAAAAAGAATGCTTTATTGGCCGTGCTTCAGTCAATAGGCGGCATTTTTTACATTACGTTGCCTGTGATCCTGCTGCTGCTTTTGCGCATAGACAGCATTATTTTGCCGATAGCACTTATACTGATGATCTGGTGCAACGACACTATGGCTTATCTCATGGGTTCATTTTTTGGTAAGACTCCCTTTTCTTCCATTTCTCCCAAAAAAACATGGGAAGGAACTGTCGGTGGTGCTGTATTAACTATTGTTTGTGCTGGCCTTGTGGGCCATTACTCCCAAACTTACCGGATGACAGACTGGATCATGCTGGCGCTCTGTGCCACAATAGCCGGAACACTTGGCGACCTGCTGGAATCAAAGCTAAAACGAATGGCTGACGTAAAGGATAGCGGCACCCTTATGCCGGGCCATGGTGGGGCATTGGACAGATTTGACTCCCTTCTTGTTGCGGCTCCTTTCGCTTATGTGTATGTCGTTTATTTTATGAAGTAAAGGAATGTGCCGTTTGCGAGTTATGATTTAAGGGTGCGGTCAGAGACTACAAATGTGCATCAGTTTTTATTTGGGATAACCTTTGGTATCTTTACGCATTAACAAAGTAAATATGAAAATTCATCGCGAAGGATACAGATACATCATTATAGCAACTATATTATGGATAGGCCTTGGCTGGCTCGCTGGCCACTTTATTCCTGTTATGTGGCTTGCCGGCATCATAACTTTTCTGCTATTCCTTGTTTGGTTTTGGGTAGTTGCTTTTTTCCGTCTGCCATCGAGGAATTTTGTACATGGTGAAGATAAGATCATAGCGCCGGCAGATGGTAAAGTGGTGGTGATAGAAGAGACGTATGAGCCGGAGTATTTTATGCATAATTGCCTGCAGGTATCGATATTCATGTCGCCGGTAAATGTGCATGTAAACCGCAACCCGGTAAGCGGCGTGATTAAATACATGAAATACCATAAGGGCAAGTACCTCGTAGCATGGCATCCTAAATCATCGACAGAGAATGAAAGGACAACTATAGTGATAGGAAATGATAAAGGAGATATACTTATGCGGCAGATTGCAGGGGCAATGGCCCGCCGCATAAAATTTTATGTGCAGGAAGATGACATTGTAAAACAAAACGAAGAGTTTGGCTTTATTCGATTTGGTTCCAGGGTGGATCTGTTTTTGCCGCTCGGCACCAAGATGAATGTACAGATTGGGGATACAGTGAAGGGAGGAGTAACGATATTGGCACATTATTAATACAATTATGCAATTGTTAAAAAAGCACCACGATGCTTTCTAATCAATATTTTAATATTTATTCCGTATATTCGCACTCTAAATCGCATACAATGAAAAGACTAACCGTATTATTACTCGCTGCCGTATTGATTTCCAGCAGTGTTGACGCACAGTGCTGCAAGAAAGGCGGCCACTGCACTAAGGCTTGCAGCAAAGACAAAAAAGCAGCCTCTAATGCAGCCCCAGCCAAAGCTACCAGGGCAGACGCGCCAAAGAGAACTTCTTAGGCCGATACTTATTGTGTAAAAAAAAGCTGGTCAGTTTGGCCGGCTTTTTTTAGTTGAGAAGGGCTGCCCCGGATTCCCGCATACCTCATCCCGGAATCGCCTATTAATCAAAAAATAATAGAAAATGAAATATTGTATTATAACATAACCGTGATAACGATTAATTTAGCACGATAATTATGAACAGCGTAAGTAACATAAAGGCTATTTTACTTAGTTTGAGGTGTGTCGCCACTTTCATGGTATGCGTATTATTGGCGACACAAATTCATGCCCAACGTTTTCCATTTCATAATCTAAGCGTAGATGAGGGCCTAATGCAGTCGCAGGCCACCTGTCTTGCGCAGGACAAAACGGGCTACTTATGGATTGGTACATTGGGTGGCCTTTCCCGTTATGATGGGCGAAATTTCACAAATTATTCTATTAAGAATGGCCTGCTCAATAATTCGGTTTGGGCAGTTGCGGCAGACTCAAATGGAAATATATGGATAGGCAGTCCCAACGGAATATCAAAATTTGACGGGAAGCACTTTGTTCACTATGCAAAGGAAGACCAGGCAATGCGCACCCTGAGCAATACCCAGCAGATACAGGTAGTTAATGACACTACCTGGTGGCGCACTTCGGGTGACGTTTATTTCATTACAAAGGGTAAAATTAAGTACTTTGTAACCCCAGGTGTTCCGGGCGCGGTAACTTCTATATTAGCAGAACCCGGCAGCTTGTGGATGGCAAAAGATGGTGTGATCTATCACCAGGAAAATGATCGGGTGGACACTGTCAGATTTCCATTACCACCGGAACAAAAGGCCCCGGATGTATATTGTATATTCCGGGACAAAGACGCAATGCTGTGGCTGGGTACCAATAACGGATTGTATAAGTTGGTGCAAAACAAACTTAGTCCCCACCGTGCGGGCAGTGATACCTCAGCTATGGCTCCTGATATCCGGGCCATTACGCAGGATAGAGCGGGAGCATTATGGTTAGGCACTAACCATGGTGTAATCAAAGCAACCGGAAGCATATTTCAGAGCAATAATAAACACAATGGGCTTACCGATAACACCATATTTGACGTGTTTACCGATGCCGAAGGAAATGTATGGGTTGCATCGGACGGGCAGGGGATATTCAGGTATTCGGGAACGCAATTTACAGGGCTGGATGAATCTATGGGATTACCGAGTGCGCAGGTCACGGCTATTTCCGGCAATAATAAGGATTCTCTCTTCATTGGCACGTATGATGCCGGCCTTTACGTTTTTAAAGATGGAAAAGTCAGTTCCATGGCATTGCCTTCGAGCCCGGCGCCAGCCATCACTTCACTGTGTTACACTAAAGATGGTAAACTATGGATAGCTACGAAGGGGAGGGGGCTTTGGTCTTACGAAAAGAACATTTTCCGCCAATATCCTGCTCCGGAAAGAAATTTTCCGTCAAATTTTATTAACCGGATATACCAGGATCCAGACAACAGGCTATGGATCGGATTTGCTAACGGTGTAATGCTATATGACCATGATTCGTTTAAAACGGTTGACGTCAAAAACCTGCCGGTCATTTCATTTTATTCAATTGGCACAGACAGTATATTGATAGGCACGGAAAAAGGCCTGATGTTGTATAGCGGGGGTAATGTATCTGAATTCAAAACCAATACGGTGCTGGATAGCTATTCCGTGCAATGCTTTGTTTTGAGAGGAAGAGATCTTTGGATAGGAAGCAGTGATAACGGCGTAATCCGATATAGTTTGGAAACAGGAAAAGCACTAGTTATTAATAAGAACAGCGGCCTGAGATCTGATTTCATTTATAACATTATTGCAGACAATGAAGGAAATATATGGGTGGGTACAGGCTTCGGCATAGATAAGATAGCCTTAAACCAGCAGGATGAGCCGCAGATCTCTTTTTACGGAAAGGCGCAGGGCATAACCGGCATGGAGAGCAATATTAACGCGGTATTTAAACTGCCAGATGGTAGTATATGGTTTGGTACCACCAACGGAGCCCTGCACTATCAGCCAAATACCACGGTTGTATCGTCGGTACCGTCAAGCATAGTATTGCAATCTGTAAAGCTTACCGGCGAAAATGCCATTGACTCCGCTTATTATGACAGCACGGACAATTGGTATGGCATACCTTACAATCTCAGGCTGCCGTATAAAAAGAACAACATTTCTTTTACTTTCCAGGCGATAACGCTGAGCGGCGCGCAGCAGGTGCTATATCGCTATCATATGGATGGGTTAGAGGCTCCCTGGTCTGACTGGTCTGCCACTAATTCCGTTAGTTATTCCGCGCTTCCACCGGGTAAGTATGTGTTTCATGTAGAGTGCCAGGGCGCCGGTGATAAAACAACTGCGGAGCTAACCTATTCATTTGAGATTATAACTCCGTTTCAAAAAACAACCTGGTTTCGTTATGCGGTACTCGCCGCATGTATTTTATTGGGCATCGGCCTACAGTTTTTGGTCAATAAGGCGAAACAAAGAAGACAGCAGCTACTGGCAAAAATGCGCGCTGAGGAACAGAGCAAAATACGGCTGCGCACGGCAGAAGATTTCCATGACGAAATAGGTAATAAGCTAACCCGGATCAATGTACTGGCAAGTATGCTGAAAAGCAAGGTATTGCTGACACCTGAAACAACGAAAATACTTGGCCAGATAGAAGAAAACACCAACCAGCTTTACGGCGGAACAAGAGATATATTATGGTCGCTGAAACCATCTAACGACAACCTGTATGAGATACTGCATCACATTCGTGATTTTGGTACAGAGCTTTTCCAGGATACAGGAATAACCTTCGAATACAGAGGAACATTAGAGCGATATAAAAATTACCGGTTGCCACTGGATATGAGCCGCAACCTGATTATGATATTCAAAGAGGCGTTGAATAATACATTGAAGCATTCGAATGCCAAAAAAGTAACGCTGGAATCAAGTATGAAAGTAAAAGGGGTGTTGCAGATGGTACTAAAAGATGACGGTGCCGGGTTTTATATACATACCGTGAAGAAGGGCAATGGGATCATTAACATGCAGACTCGGGCAGAGCGGCTTAATGGTAAGCTTTATATTGACTCAACCCCCGGAAAAGGGGCAATACTCAACTTAAACTTTAAAATACCGCCAAACAGGTGATTTTCTATTAGCCGGGACTCCCGAACTTCGCTTAAATATTCCGAACATGAAACGTGACCTGGATATACGCGTGGCTATTATAGAAGATGATGAAACAATCAGGGAAGGCTACGCCTTCCTGATAGGCAATACCACAGGGTACAAGATAGCGGGCACTTATGCATCTTATGAGGAAGCCTCTAGAAAGATTACGCATGATGATCCTGACGTAATATTGCTGGACGTGGAACTGCCTGGGATCTCCGGCATTGATGCTTTGCCTAAGCTGAAGAAATTACTACCAGATAGCCATATTCTCATTCTTACTGTTTATGAGCAGGAACTGCTCATATTCCGCGCGCTTGGCAATGGCGCTGAGGGCTATCTTACTAAAAATACTCCGCCCGAAAAAATAGTCAACGCGATATACGAAGTAATGGAGGGTGGGGGACCGATGAGCGCCCATATAGCCCGGATGGTTATTTCTTCTTTCAAACGCAATGAAACTACTCCGCTCACGCGCAGGGAAACAGAAATACTGGAGCAGATAGCCACCGGCAAGGGACGCAAGCGCATAGCGGGAGAACTCTTCATAGACCTGGAAACGGTAAAATCGCACATCAAAAATATCTACCACAAACTCGATGTGCACTCAAAAGCCGATGCAATAAAAGCTGCGAAGGACAACAGGTTTATATAAGGCCTGTTGTTAACAGTAAAAATCAGGATGCTTTATTATTATTTCAGCAAACGGATTAATGTATCTATCGCCGCCATGTTCTCAGGATTGTCTATAGATTGATATAGGTCTTCTTTTTCTTTTTGTGTAAGATGAAAATTCAGCGCAGCAGCTTTTTTTGATTCCTTTGGCATATACTGCAATGCTACAAATCTGAGCTTTCCATTTAAAAAATAGGGTGCATAATCCTTTGTATAACCAAGAGCATAAGATTGAAAAGCCTCCCATTTATTCTGGATCACAAATATGGGGTCTGCCACCATATTGTTTAGCGAAGCCTCATCTGAACTTTTGCCTACATCATTCTCCCTGGTATCCCGTATTTCTAAAAATATCGCTTCTTGTGTATTTTTTTGCAACCAGTCGCGTAATACATACAGGTACCGAAGAGCCACTTCTGCTCCAAAATTATCGCGCAACCCCGCGTCCATAATATTCATATGAGGTTGGCTGGGCAGCTTCACCACGGGGAGGACAAATGGGAAAGTAGCATTCATGCGCAGAGCAGAGGTAAGGCGGAGGTTGTAGGGATTCTGCCCTCTGAAAAATGTGGCGAAGTCAACGGCATCTATCGGGGGTAATGGCTCCAGCAGGGAATACTCAGGTTGCGTAAGGTACCCGACTGGTTGTGAAGATATCATCAGTTTTCGGCCATCATTCACTATAGTGCCGTTAATAACCAGCATGGGTATCTGCCCGGTTGCTTCCCGGTCTTTGAAATAACCCATATTCTTATCGAGCAGGCCCCTGGTATTCCTGATCAGTTCCTGTTCCATAGCATAACCCCGGTCGCGGGTATATGAATAGCCAGCAACATTGATTTTATTAAACGGAGATATCAGGTCAACGCTGGCAAGAGAGAAAATAATAGAGTTAAGCAGGTCCTTGCCAATATTTCTTTGGTATTGCCGGTCATAGGGGTCTTTTAAAAGTCCCATCTGGCAGGCATCGTGTATGCTGCGCCAATATGCTGCGCCGATCATTCCGCCTGACGCACCCGTGACTAATACTGTACTTTGGAAAAGCTTCCCCTTGGTCACGCTGTCTATGTACTGCAGCGTGCGGAAGGTCCAGTAAGCAGCCCGCGAGCCGCCGCCGCTCACAGTAATTACCACTAAGGGGGGATTAGCAGCAGTTTGCATGTTTTTAGTTTTCCATAACTGTAGGCGGCCCTCTTCGGTTTTCTTATCTTCCGAAAAACGCAGAGGGCCAAATATTTTACGGAGATTGTCGTAGTCATATACGGGCTGGTGCTTTTCAGAAGAATGGTAATCCAACCCGTATGCGATGCTTCTCAGGTCAAACAATTTTATTTTTACCATCAGGGATAGCAGCAACACAAAAAGCACCCAGCCAATAGCTTCCCAGCTTTTCAAAAAATATTTGAATGCGCCGACTACTCCCATAAAAATCGAAAAAAGCAAAAGAAAGCCGGCGCCCGCCGGTACCCTCAGCAAAGGCTTCTCCATGAACATTCCCATGAGCAGCAATAGCAAATAGGCAAACAATGTTGCGAATACTACATTTCGGTGATGGCGTCGCAACACGGTATTCATAACACGTGGGTGATACGGCTCGAGGTCTGCAGCTTTTTCTATTTTTAATTTCCCTGAAATGTAGGATTCCGCTGGTATAATATCCACCTCATAGTCCAGCGAATCGTATGGGATTATCTCGCGGATGCGAGCTGGATTAGTGAGCTTAGAGAGAATCATCTTAAAAAAATCGCGGCTCACGCGAAAGAAATAAGCGAAGGAAACAAGTAGGACCAGCAACATGCCGAGATAGAAACCTAATTGCCAGATAATTATGGTATTCAATGGGGTATGCTCATCGTGCCATTGGAAATTGAAACTAACACAAGAATAAAATGCCAGGAAAAAAATAGGAATGGCAGCATTATTAAAACAATAAACAAGGAAGGAATGGCGTGTGGCGCCCATATAGGGCATACGTTTGCTGTGAATGATAAACGTAGTAATGTTCCAGGTCATGATAAACACGCACATAGCGCAACCCAGCAGGAACATGCTCACGAAACTGATTTTCCCAAGATACTCAGGCGCAAGAAAAAGAGACGGCGCTCCAAAGTGAGCTGCAAAATTACCAGTAATAGTGAAAAAAAGAATAATCCAGAAAGCGAGCAGCACCTGGTATTTGCGAAAATGCAACAACAGTAACTGTACAGGTAAAAAATAGTAGATACCCCTAAGTACTCGTTTCATCTATCCGGCCTTATTTTAATTTCAAGCTACGTATTTTTTTTGATAAAGCTTAAATGGACTAAATATACTGATACAAATTGCTGCTGAAATGCATTTGTTCCTTAACATTAGCGGATAAAAATTTTTAATTCTCTTTGCCAGGTAGATTAGAGATAATTGCCTGAATATTTATTGGCACCAACATATTTTGCAAAGCGATAATTTTTTAGAGATTCTAAAAATTGTTTTTGTAATCTAAAAATTACCTTATCTTTACATTCAACAGGCAACAGGACAATGATCGTATTTAGCTACCCGGCAATAAAGAGATTTATAGAAGAACACGGGGATGCCGCAGATGCTATGAATAACTGGTATAGTGTGATGAAATTAACTGAGTTTGCCAATTACCGTGAATTAAAAGAAATGTTTGGAACAATAGAAGGGGTGGGCAATGATCGGTATGTATTTGATATAAAAGGAAATAAATACAGGGTAGTGGCTATGATCCATTTTAACGTAAGAACAGTATATATACGCTTTGTGGGCAGCCATAAGCAATACGATAAGATAGACGCTAAAACCATCTGATAATAGAAAATGAACAATACAAAATGAGAAAAACAATAGAGACTACAACCGGCATAAAGCCTGGAATAACTGTTGCAAAATCGGCAATATCTAAAAAAAAGCTTCGGACAAAAAAATCGTTAGTGGCAGATGCGGGAAGAATACCTGTGATTAGAAATGAGTATGGCTACAGTAAAATAATGGCTGAAATTGAACAATTAGTTAAAGCAGGAAGCGGTACAATAAGAACCCAAGACTTTCATTTATACAGTAATCTTGCAAAGGCCGCGCAGGCGTATGAACAAAGTGTATATACAATTGATCCGCCAGGTACGTTAGAGGGTTTATTAGAATGGAAAATGTATGAATTAAAACTGAAGCAGAAAGGATTGGCGAAAAAACTACACGTAAGTGACGCGAAACTTTCTTTGGTAATGAGTGGCAAGCAAAAGCCGGACACCGCTTTACTAAAATCAATTCACGAAGAATTAGGTATTGATGGCAATATATTACTGAGTGTTGTGTAGTAAAATCAGTAAAGAACTACAACAATAGAAACTTATCGGCATCATTTAGGAAAGGAAGTTCAGTTCTCACTTTTTGCAATACTACTTTTTCCAGTGTCACAGTGTGACAAGCCACTTCATTTGACTGCTGCCATATTTTTTCACCCAATGGCCCGAACACACTGCTGTCACCTGTGTAATTATTATTCTTTGCATCCTTGCCCACCCTGTTCACACCCACGGCATAGCATTGATTCTCTATAGCTCGTGCCTGCAACAAAGTTTTCCATGCAAGGCTGCGCTGTTCCGGCCAGTTGGCCACATATAGTAATACATCGTAGTCTTTTCCCGTGTTTCGGCTCCATACAGGAAAACGCAAATCATAGCATACCTGCAGGTTTATACGCCAGCCGTTCACCTGTGCTATCAGCCGTGTTTCACCCCGGGTATAGTGTTTATCTTCATGAGCGTTGGCAAATAAATGCCGTTTGTCGTAGTGGCCTATTTTTCCGTCCGGCTGTACCCAAAGCATACGGTTGTAGTATTTTCCATCTTCTTCTATTATAAGGCTTCCTGTAAGAATACAGCGGTATTTTATCGCCATATCCGCCATCCACCTTACTGTCTCTCCGTCCATTTGCTCGCCAAGCCGTTCTGTCGCCATGCTAAACCCGGTGCTAAACATTTCCGGCAATACCACTACCTGTTTTGGTCCCTCTATCCCATTTATCATCGCTTCATATTGCCGGAGGTTGGCTCCTTTATTTTCCCAAACTATGTCAGGCTGCACTACTGTAATATGTAATTGCCCATTGCTCATATACAGCAAATATACGAAGACATAAACATTTGCCTGTTACTTAAACGAATTGGTTAAAAGGAATTTGGATTGTGTTAAAAACACCCTCAATCCTGCAATTCCTGATTCCCAATTCCCAACTTATATTAGATTTGCACCCGTGTGTAACTTAATTTAACTTATCCGACAAAATTTTTTTAATACCTTTTAGGTTTAACTTTTGACCTTTGAATTAATTGAGTGGAAGCATGAGAAGAATTTTCGTTTTGTTGATGTTGTTAATACCTGTTGCCGCCTGTTGCTCCCATAAGCAAAAGCCACTTAAGATACCTGTAAGCCGCTGGAGAGAGGTAACCCGCCTCAGCGTTGATTCGGCAGTTTTACCCTTTTCAGACACAATGTTTATTTCATTCGAGAAAAAAGATTCTTTTTCATACCATAATAAGGATGGGTTTATTTATAACGGGATATACACAATAAACGATGACAGCCTGCTTGATTTTGGCACTGCCAAATATAAAGTCGAGGCGAGAAATCCTGACCTGCTGGTACTTTCAAATGATATGGGCACATTCCGGTTTAAAAGGGATTTGTCTGACACCGTACCCATTATCGTTATTCCGAAAAACGATACGTTCGCCCCGGTCAAAAGCATAGATGACATGATAGGCCATTGGACAGTATATAAGCGCACGGAGAAAGACCAGGCGAGTGGGGCAATGGATGTCGCGACCACAATCAGGGCAGTGTATATCACCGGCCCATCTACTGATGGGAAGCAGGGTTATATATTTAGTGGTAATGATCCGGGTAACAGCCCGTCATGGTACATCAAGAGTCTCGGTAATGACCAGGCGCTCGACTGTGCCGGAAAAAATCCCCGGATCATAAATGTAAAAAAGTGCCAGAAAGGGGAAATGATACTGGAGGAAAATGGAGTGACGTATTATTTAAAGGAGTTTAAATAACGGTATTCTATAGGACAGTCCATTCGGTAATACAACATCAGCAACAAGACCTATCTGGAATAAGCTAAAAAAGCTATTTCAAAAAATAATCCCAACTCACAGCATCATTTTTATAACGAGGAAATATGACATTAAACAATTCCGGGTCATTGAACTGTGTTAAGAAATTGATTTCGATTTTTGTTTGGTCAAATGGTAAATAAGAAAGCCTGACGATTCCATAGTGATAGCTGTAATAAAAATCAGCGGTCGATGTGCCAAATTTAGAGGTGTTTACAGCATGTATTTGATAGCAAAATATTTTCCCGGCAGGCAGGTCTATCGTCACGGTATCGGCTACCTGATATGCGGATTTAAAGAGCTCGTCACCTGTCCATTTAATGGTATTGTTTGGGCAATATTGATCACCAACTTTCAGATCCCAATTCCATTTTTTGCCAATTGATAGCGGAAAATACAAGTATGGGAAGGGACAAATTTCGAGTATCGTGTATTGCTGAATCCTGGGAGGATGCAGAAATAACTCTGCATTACTGCTCAACATACCAGTCTTGGATCTATAATTGTCTTTAGCTGAATTTAGCTTATAAGTGCCATTTCCTGATTTAGTTAAATACAGCCAGCTAATCCTTTTCTGAATGGAATCGGAACTCCAGGTTTTGTTGGTGCACATCAACCCTAATGTGTCGGTATATAGCAGCGCCTTATTCACGTTCATTGCCCTAACCGAAAAAACGTAGATGTTAGACTTATTATAATCGAAAGGAGTTGATTCATTTTGGTTTGCTGCTATTACGCTGCGATTTTCTGGAGCAACCGGTTAACAGGCATGGAGCTACTAAACAGATAATGCATAAAATTCTTTGAATTCCCATAAAAGTTATTGTTCGAAGCCATCATAAAGCAAATAGGATAAAAGCTATATGATATTAGTCATTGTCCTATCCCCTAATAATCATTATTTTGCCCTAAAAATAGGAATATGTCTCGCAAAGTTACCATTCTCGGAGCAGGGCTGGTAGGGTCACTACTCGCTATCATTCTACGTAAACGCGGCTATGAAGTAACCATTTATGAGCGCCGCCCGGATATGCGCAGTGCATCTATTTCTGCTGGTAAATCCATTAATCTTGCTATGAGCGCGCGGGGATGGAAGGCGCTGGATCTGGCAGGACTGAGAAGTGAAATAGAGTCGCTGGCGATACCCATGTATGGCCGATACCTGCACCAGCCTGACGGAAATACAGCTTTCCAGCCATATAGCAAGAATAATGAGGCAATATACTCCGTGAGCCGCGGAGAGCTGAACAAAAAATTAATGACACTTGCCGAAAAAAATGGAGTAATCATAGAGTTTGAACATCGCTGTACAGAAGTGCATGTAGAGAATAACCATGTTCATTTTCACCACAACCATAAAGAGAAAATGGTAGAGGCTGATTTGTTGTTTGGCGCAGACGGCGCTTTTTCCGCATTGCGAAAAAGCTATACACACATGGACCGAGTAAACTGCAGCCAGATGTACCTGGAGTACGGCTATAAAGAGCTCGCTATATTACCCGGAAAAAACGGGGAATGGCTCATGGAAAAAAACGCCTTGCACATTTGGCCGCGCGGCAAGTACATGATGATCGCGTTGCCTAACATAGACGGTACTTTTACATGTACCATGTTCATGCCGTTTGAAGGGGAGGTATCGTTTGAAAAACTGAAAACTGAAAAGATGTTACGGAGCTTTTTGATAAGCAGTTTGCCGATGCCAAAGCGCTGATGCCAGGGTTGCTGGAAGATTTCTTTGCTAACCCCACTTCATCGCTGATAACTACCCACATTTACCCATGGCATTATAAGGACAAGAGTGCCTTGATAGGCGACGCTGCCCATGCTATTGTGCCGTTCTACGGGCAAGGTATGAACGCCGGTTTTGAAGATTGCACGGTTTTGTCTGCGTTGCTGGATAAATATCATCAGGACTGGGAAACGATCCTTAAAGAATATGAGGCGAGAAGAAAACCTAATGGCGATGCGGTGGCCCAGCTTGCTTTGCTTAACTTTACAGAGATGCGCGATAAGGTGGCAGACCCAATGTTCCTCGAAAGAAAGAAGATAGAAAAAGAGTTAGGTAAGCGCTACCCCAATGAATTTGTATCAGTTTATGAAATGGTATCCTTTGGCCACACCCCTTATAACACGGCTATACAGTGCATACAGGCGCAGGACCAGCTTTTGCAGCGGATCATGAACGAAGGTGATTTTTTCAAGCAGGCTGAAGGAAAAGGATTTGATGCCAGGCTTGGGCAATGGGTTAGCGAATATCACCATGCGGTGCAGCAATTAGATTTTGGAAATGAAGCCTGAAAAGAGATGGACGATAAGGCCTGTAGATGCGCAAATAGTAAACAGGCTTTCTGACGCGTTAAATATTCAGCCTGCCATATGCAGGATACTGGCATTGCGGGGTATAACAGACTATGAAAGCGCCAGGCTTTTTTTCAGGCCGGAATTAGCCCATCTGCATGATCCATTCCTCATGAAGGGAATGAAGAAAGCCGTGGACAGGATCAGCGAAGCAACAGAATGGCATGAGCGCATAATGGTGTACGGCGACTATGATGTAGATGGCACAACCTCTGTTGCTTTGCTCTATTCTTTTCTCAAAAAAAATTACGATGGCCCGCTCTCCTACTATATCCCTCACCGCTACAGGGAAGGTTACGGTATCTCCAAGCAAGGCATTGACTACGCCCATGGCAACGGATATACCTTGTTGATAACCCTGGACTGCGGTATAAAATCTGTAGAGATGATAACTTATGCCCAATCACTGGGTATAGACGTAATTGTGTGCGACCATCACCTGCCTGATGCTAATATACCATCCGCATTTGCCATACTTAACCCAAAGCAAAGAGATTGCAAATATCCCTATAAAGAACTGAGCGGATGTGGTATTGGCTTTAAGCTGGCATCCGCACTCGCTTTGCAATGGAAGCTGCCCATGGACAGCGTTTACCAATATCTTGACCTTGTAGCTTCCAGCATTGCAGCAGATATAGTACCTATGGACGGAGAAAACCGGGTATTGGCTTATTATGGAGTAAAGAAAATAAACGAATCTCCATGCCTCGCAATCTCAACTTTAAAAGAATTGGGGGGCGTAATGAGGCCACTTACCATATCAGACCTGGTATTTGTTATCGGGCCTCGGGTAAATGCCGCAGGCAGAATGGATGATGCCCGTAAAGCCGTAGAATTTTTCATAGAAACTGACCCCGGCAAAATACAGGCGCTGGCGTCGGCATTGCACTCAGACAATGACGACCGTAAGGAAGTAGATAAAAGTATCACCGAAGAAGCATTATCTATTCTGCAAGAAGATGAAACGGTTGCAACGCGAAAATCAACCGTGCTTTACAGGCCGCACTGGCACAAGGGTGTGGTGGGCATTGTGGCGTCAAGGCTCATAGACCATTATTACCGGCCGACAATAGTTTTAACCTCTGCGAATGGAAAGGCCACCGGCTCTGCCCGCTCCGTGTCCGGCTTCAATATTTATGAGGCCATACATGAATGCCGCGACCTGCTGGACAATTATGGCGGCCATTTTTATGCAGCCGGAATGACTATGAATGAAGGGGTAGTAAATGAGTTTATAGCAAGATTTGAAAAAATAGTTGCCGCAACAATTACGGCAGACCAGCAAATACCGGAGATAGAAATAGATGCAGAAATACCTCTTTCGTTAGTGAAACCCGCGCTCAATAATATACTAAAACAATTTGAGCCTTTCGGGCCTGCAAATATGAAGCCTGTATTCCTTACCCGCAACTTATATGATTACCAGGGCGGCAGTAGCGTAGTAAAAGACCTGCATCTGCGCCTGGTAGCCCACCAAAAAAACGGGGCTATTATAGAGGGTATTGGCTTTGGCATAGGAGATAAATTTGAAATAGTTAAGGAAGGCCCTTTTGATATGGTTTATAACCTGGAAGAGAATGAATATAATGGCAACACTAAGCTACAGGTGAAAGTGATCGATGTGAGGAAATCCCCGAACGCCTAAAGGGGTTTTCGGGACATCATTTTCGCCGACTCTCCTGAGGCATTATCCCTGTAAATCTTTATCTTTAAAGTATGAAAACCAAGCAGGAGATCGTTGAAAACTGGCTGCCAAGATATACGGGACAGGAACTTAAGGATTTCGGCCAGTATATACTTCTTTGCAACTTCAGTAATTATATAGCGCTGTTTGCACAGATGCACAAAGTGAAGGTTATAGGCCGGGACAAACCCATGCAAAGCGCAACCGCGGAAAATATTACTATTATAAATTTCGGGATGGGCAGCCCTACGGCAGCCACTATGATGGACCTGCTTTCTGCAATATCGCCTAAAGCAGTGCTGTTCCTGGGCAAATGCGGCGGGTTAAAAAAGGTAAATAATGTTGGCGACCTGATATTGCCAATCGCGGCTATAAGAGGGGAAGGCACAAGCAATGATTATTTTCCGCAGGAAGTGCCGGCATTGCCATCCTTTGCATTGCAAAAAGCCATCTCTACTACCATACGTGATTATTCATTAGACTACTGGACGGGCACTGTTTATACTACCAATCGGCGTGTGTGGGAATATGATGAAGACTTTAAAGATTACCTGCGTAAGATTCGCGTTATGGCAATAGACATGGAAACTGCCACCATATTTACAACCGGCTTTTACAACCGGATACCTACAGGGGCATTACTTCTTGTATCTGACCAGCCTATGATACCAGAAGGTGTAAAAACCACGAAGAGTGATATTAAAGTGACAAAGAATTACGTAGAAACACATCTGCTCATAGGCATAGACTCCCTGAAACAATTAATCAACCAGGGCCTCACAGTAAAGCACCTTAGATTTTAATGCCTGCCGAACATTCTATATTGTCGGTAAACGGATTGCAAATAAGTTTTGCCCAACCAAAAGCGTTTACCGCCGTTAATAATATTTCTTTCAGTATAGGAAAAGGTAAGACATTAGCTATAGTAGGAGAAAGCGGGTCAGGCAAATCGCTTACCGCACTCGCTATTATGGGCCTGCTCCCAAAAAACGCAACTTTAAAGGGTGAGCTCATATTAAGAACCAACACAACGGACTTACGACTTACGACTCACGACTTACGACTAATCAGAGGTAACGAGATAGGCATGGTTTTCCAGGAACCAATGAGCTCGTTAAACCCTGTAATGAGTATAGGCAAGCAGCTTTCTGAGGCCATCCTCATACATCAAAAAATACCCCGGTCGGAAGCAAAAAAATTAGCAATAGACTGGCTGAACAAAGTGCAATTACCTGATCCAATAAAAATATATTCCCGTTACCCGCACCAGTTATCGGGTGGTCAGAAACAAAGAGTAATGATAGCAATGGCTATGTGCAATCATCCTGCTTTGCTGATAGCCGATGAGCCGACTACCGCGCTTGACACAACCGTATCGCAAGAGATCATCAGGCTGATGCATTTTTTGCAGCAGGAACACCAGTCGGCTATGATATTCATAACGCATGACCTTGCACTGGCGGCAACCATTGCAGATGAGGTGCTGGTAATGTATAAAGGTGAAATGGTAGAATACGGAGAAGCAACGCAGGTGCTGCAACACCCCCTTCAGCCGTATACGCAGGCCTTGCTAGCCTGTAGACCTACCGCTGAGAACAAGGGCCGCAGGCTGCCAATAATAGCAGATTTTTTGAACAACGAAATAACAACCGGCTCAATAAACTTTAGTGAAGTATTACCGCTTATACCCGTAAATACCGCCGCCCCGTTGTTTGCAGTTAAAGATCTGCGTATTTGGTTTCCCGAACACAAAAATCTGCTCGGCAAGCCTTCGCACTATCTTAAAGCAGTTGACGATGTTTCCTTTACCTTGAATAGGGGCGAAGTGCTTGGCCTCGTGGGCGAAAGCGGTTGTGGTAAAAGTACGCTTAGCCGTAGCCTTGTGGGGTTGATACCGGCCCATAGCGGAGAAATAATTTTTAATGGCCGCGACCTCACTAAAATATCATTAAAAGAATGGGCTGGCGTACACACAAAAATCCAAATGATCTTCCAGGATCCATACTCCTCTCTTAATCCCCGCATGACCATAGGGGATGCACTTGGGGAGCCGCTCATGGTGCATAAAATGGTTCCGAAAAATGAAATGCAGAAAGAAGCCCGGCGGTTGCTGGATATTGTACAATTGCCGGCTGAGGCGATGCACCGATACCCGCACCAGTTTTCCGGCGGGCAGCGCCAACGCATTGGCATTGCACGTGCTCTCGCATTGCGACCCCAATTGCTGATATGCGATGAGATCGTTTCATCGCTTGATGTGAGCATCCAAGCCCTGGTGCTTAACCTGCTCAAAGACCTGCAGCGTGAATTTGATCTCACATATCTCTTTATTTCTCACGATCTCGCTGTAGTACACTATTTCAGCGACAAGGTAATGGTCATGCAGGCCGGAAAAATAATAGAGCAGGGATATGCTGAGGAAGTATTATTGCGCCCAAAGGAACCTTACACCCAAAGGCTTATAGATGCAATGCCTTAAAATTCATGTAAAATCAGGCGGGTGGCACCCTTTTTTAACAGCAATTATTGTCGTCGTTCCTTAGCATAAAGATTTTACCATGACAGTAAATGAGACGAACCTGGCTACCAGATGTTGTATAGTAGGCGGTGGACCGGCAGGAATGATGCTCGGGTTTCTGCTTGCCCGTGCCGGTATCGAAGTGGTAGTGCTGGAAAAACATGCGGATTTCTTCCGTGATTTTCGTGGCGATACCATTCACCCTTCTACCATGCAGGTGATGCATGAGCTGGGCTTGCTTGATGATTTCCTGAAAGTGCCGCACCAGGAAGTAAAACAAATAGGAGCCGTTTTTAATAATACTCCCATACAAATCGCTGACTTCACCCACCTGGATGTTGCAAAGCCTGTTCTCGGCCTGATGCCCCAATGGGATTTCCTGAAGTTCATCCAAAAACATGCTTCAAAATACCCTGGCTTCAGGCTGGTGATGAATGCAAATGTCACAGACATCATAAAAGAAAATGGCAGGGTAACCGGTGTAAAAGTAGAAACGGACGATGGCTTGCAGGAGGTTTATGCAAGCCTTGTAGTAGGTACAGACGGGCGGCGTTCCACAGTAAGAGAAAAAGCAGGGTTGAATGTAATTTCCTCGGGGGTGCCCATAGATATACTGTGGTTCAGGTTTTCAAGGCAGGACAGTGATCCGGAGCAAACCGTTGGACGCTTTGATAGCGGAAGAATTATGATCCTGATCAACAGGGATAAATACTGGCAATGCGGGTACATAATTGACAAAGGAGGTTATGAAAAGATTGAGCAAAAAGGGATTATCGATTTTCGCGAAACCCTGGCACAACTCTCCCCCTTTTTAGCGGATAGGATTAATGAGCTAAAAAGTTGGGACGACGTAAAGCTGCTTACCGTGGATATAGACCATCTTGAAAAATGGTACACCGATGGCCTGCTATGCATTGGCGACGCAGCGCATGCAATGTCGCCGGTTGGCGGGGTAGGCATCAACCTGGCTATACAAGACGCTATCGCCGCCGCAAATATCCTGTACCAGCCATTACAGCAAAATATCGTTATTGACGCACCCACTCTTGCATCGGTTCAAAAAAGAAGGGAATTCCCGACGAGGGTTATTCAGAAGTTGCAGATCACTATCCAGAACGGCATCAGCAGCCGAAGAGAGGTGGAAAATAAAGATAAAAAACCACCACTTGTTTTCCGCTTGCTCACGCTGTTTCCTGTACTGCGGCGGATACCCGCAAGAGTAATAGGTATTGGGATAAGGCCAGAGCATATAAGGACGCCGGAGATGAAATAACAGGGTAGTGGTTAATAGTTGCCGGTGAAAATTATAGCCGTCCAATGCATGGTTTCGCTGTATTTTATTGTAAAAAACCTGTAGACACTATGAGGGAATCAGCCTCTCTATTAATAAATATCCAGTTTGTCCTGTTTACAGTATAATTTTGGCAGCTAAAATTTCTTTAGTGGAAAGACAAAAGAAAAGAGCCGTTGCCATTTGGTTGCTGGCAGGGGTAATAATGATTATCATTCAAACTTTGCTGGGCGGGGTAACGAGGCTTACAGGTTCCGGTTTATCTATTACTAAATGGAATCCTTTATTTGGCATCCTGCCCCCGCTAAATAACAAACAGTGGGAAGCTGCATTTAATGGTTATAAACAGATAGGCCAGTTCAAATATATCAATAGCAGTTTTACACTTAGTGATTTCAAGTCCATTTTTTTCTGGGAGTGGCTGCACCGGTTCTGGGCGCGGATGCTGGGGGTTGTTTTTGCATTTGGTTTTGTTTATTTTTTGGTGAAAAAATATTTTACTACGGAAATGATACGGCCTTTTATCGTATTGTTTTTATTAGGTGGCTTGCAGGGCCTGATAGGCTGGCTTATGGTAAAGACCGGCCTTAATTCGGAAGATATACACGTAAACTATATTGCCTTGGCCTGTCATTTTATTTCTGCTATGGTGCTTGCGTGCTATACCTTGTGGTTTGCGCTGCAGCTACTCATTACCGAAGAAATAAGGCTGACGAACAGCAGGCTAAACCGGGTTACAATTTCTATCATCACGCTCCTGTTTGTGCAGCTCACCTACGGTGCATTTATGGCCGGGCTGAAAGCCGCAGCTGTGGCGCATACCTGGCCCGATATAAATGGTATGTATTTACCCCCCACCATTTTTACCAATGACCTGGTACGTGACAATAATATTGGCGCGCTTAGTATCAATGTTCACTTTATGCACCGGACGATTGCTTATGTACTCTTCACGCTAATCATGTTTTGGTTTGGGGCAACAGCACGCAATGCGAATAAGCACAAAGAAAGCATTTTGAAGACGACCAGATGGTGGCCTTTTGCGCTGGTGTGGCTACAGGTGTTGCTGGGCATAGCCACGGTACTGTGCTCAACAATGATAGTGCCCGGAACATTCGGGACATTTGAAATACTTGCTGAGCTGCACCAGCTTGTAGCCATGTTCCTGCTGATGTCGCTGGTGGTGAATTTATATATACTTAATGGCAAAATGGCTCAATAGCTTAATGGCTTAATGATAGCGCTAACCAGCCCTGTCCCAGCTCAATTGTTATTGGAGGGCAAAGTGATTTTTTTTGCAGTTGCTGCCTGCGCAAGTGTCGAGCGGAGGCATCCCATTCGAGTTGATGAAAGCATCGATGGCGAAAGGTATTTCCTGTAATGCTGTACATTTTATTACAAAGTGATTTTTTCATTATTATTAAGGCATTTTCGAAAACATGACAAAAAAATGTGTAATAAAAACATGACATTTCCTGACATTTCCTAACATTGGATACCGAAATAAAAATGTCATAAGTTTTATTTATTAATTATAATAATTTTATATTCATTTATATTGATTTCGAATCTCCCCCACATTTCCCTATATTTTTGTCCCGATCGCTATGGGATGAAATTCTTTTCCCGGAACCTCCCGACAAATTTCAAATTCTGATTTACAAATTTCATATGCATTTTTCCAGTTTTCAGCATGAGAATTTTGTAATTACAAATATCTGCATTTCAAATTTTATGTGCGTGTTGCTACGGGTAGTAAAATTTTTTTTTCGCCGGAAAGGCGCTGTGGTGGCGGGTTTCAAAAAATGGTGTTGCGGAAAAATGGTGAATTGAGATGGTGTACGGTTATATTTGATTCCTCGTTGAGTCGGGCCAGGGGGGAACATTCGTTTGCTTAAGCGATCTGCATTACTGTTTTATCCACTCGAGGTCTTGTATCTCCTCCGTCTCCAGCGGGTCGGTGAGAAATTTCCTGGCTTGCGCGCGATCATAATAATAATTACCGACGAACAGGTTGGCGCCA
>Ga0206890_1040_pt1 | contig 38586 bp, 36 predicted proteins | sample Alteio_BWOrgHeat_58_FD_152960 | JGI IMG/M metagenome (GOLD analysis project Ga0206890, IMG submission 152960) | Enriched cells from forest soil in Barre Woods Harvard Forest LTER site, Petersham, Massachusetts, United States - Alteio_BWOrgHeat_Nextera6 ... | reverse complement strand
AGCCAAAGGGTCGGCGCCGTCTATCGTTCCGAAGCTTTCCAATGGTTTAAAACGGGCAAATAGATCCTCCTTGTGCCAGTGTTCATCCCTGGTCTTTTTTATCACAGCTACATGCTGTGGTCGTTGATAAGCAAAAGCCTGCATGCTGTCTTTGTCGCGCCAAATGGAAAATGTCGCTGCACGGTGGTAAAACTCACCAATGCCAAGCGACATCAGGTATCCATCAGACTTTTTCATCAACTCTTCCACATCAGCAACATGAGCCCAAAAACGCTTGAGTTTAGTCAGGGGACTTTGGAACAAAGCTATAAAATGGATGAAATGGATCTGACGGACGGTGTCAACAGCATCTTCGAATTGCTTGATGAAGAGTTTCTGAAGACTGTTTCAACCCGTTTTGCCGAAATGCGCAGGGATTATCAAAATGCCTACTTTAGGTATAACTATTAGTTTAGCAAAAATAATATAAATGCTTGTATAATAGATATTTATACTTGATAATAACTATCGACAAAATTTTATTTGGTGTGATTTAAGTTCACGTGCAACAAATGCTTTAATTTCATATTAAACTTTTTATTAATATTAACTTAATTAAATAGTTGATTAATAGATAGATATAATATAAAAAATCACCCTACAGAATTATATTTGGCGAGCTAAATTTGATCAAAATGCCTCAAATTGGCCCTATTTCGGCAATAAATCGCAGTACCAGAAGCCAGCTGGTTTTTTAGGGCCCGAAGAAAAACAGGTGTCATTCGCATCCTTTGGTGCGGCATATTCTTTGAACACCTTCTCCCCAATCTGGTAGTCTATTTTATTTTTGAAGATAGGACCCTCAAAGGCGAATGTATGGAACTCCCCGTTCTCTCCGCAAACATCCACATCATCTGGTAGGGATTGAATGAGTTCCTGGCTGATCTCCTTCCCTACTATTCTTTCAAGCCGCTCCTGTGTGCAGGCGATAACCGTTCCAAATCCAAGCTCTAAAAATTCATCGATCAATTCCTGGGTATTTCTTTGCCATAATGGGTAGATACCGGTCATCCCTGCTTCAACCAAGCGTGCGTCACGGTAATCCTTCAGATCCTGCAAAAATATATCACCAAATATGGCATGGGTGATGCCCTCAGAACGAAAATGCTGCATCGTCTTTCGCATCACATCATCATACTCCTTCATGCCCGGCATCTCGGGTAAACGCACCTGGTATAAAGGGATGCGGATGCTATCAGCTTGTTTAATCAGCAATTCAGTACGCACTCCGTGCATTGATATGCGGTCGGCCGCATCATTTATAGTGGTGACGAGGTATTTGATATCCAAATCAGGATTTTGCAAGCAATAATAAAGCGCCAATGCACTGTCCTTTCCACCGCTCCAGTTGAATATGCAGGTTTTCATAATTATTGAATTACTGAATTATTGATTTAATGATTTTTTGTTTGAACTATACTTTATTGAATAGGGTTATTCAATAATTCACTCATTTAATAATTCATTAATTAAAAGAGGCACTCCTACAGTGGCCCTCTCCTCAATCTTAATAAAATGATCCGACGGCAAATAGGGAATTTTAGGGTCGATAATGTACTTAGGCACACTGCGGGGTACATAATTAACCAGGCCGGCAGCAGGATAAACGGCCAATGACGAGCCTATGAGGATAAACAGATCAGCTTTTGAGCAAATATTGGCTGCTTCTTCAATCATCAGTACCGCCTCGCCAAACCATACCACATGGGCACGTAAAGGAGAGCCAAGTTCGCAAACCTCGTCCATCCTTAATTCCCACCCATCAATTGGATAGGTAAGGTTGGGATTTTTGCTGGATTGTGACCGGGTAATGATGCCATGCAAATGCACCACATGGGTTGAACCCGCCCTTTCGTGCAGATCATCTATATTTTGGGTAATGATGGTCACCTTATATTTTTCTTCCAGTTTAGCCAGGGCGTAATGTGCATCATTCGGTTTAGCCTCAAGTACAGATTTACGGCGCATGTTATAAAATTCCTGCACTAAAGCCGGATTTCGGTGCCATGCCTCGGGTGTAGCTACTTCGGCAATGTCATAACCATCCCACAGGCCATCGCTATCCCTGAAGGTTTTTAAGCCACTCTCAGCGCTTATTCCGGCGCCTGTTAATACAACAATGTGTTTCATAAAACATTTTGTTGTAGAGACGCAAAATTTTGCGTCTCTACGGTTTTATTTTCATAAAAAAAGCGACCTGCCATTGGCCGATCGCTTTCCTTTAATATTTAAAAAAATTAAACCGCCAATTCTCTTTTGCTGCGCAGAAAGGTGTATTTGCTCTTCGCAAGTTCAAATCCACCAAACAGGATAGCGCAGAAAACGATATCACCAAAAAGCATATTCTTCTCGAATGGTATAGCAGCAACCAATGATTGCATGTAACCTGCGAATGTGTGTGGATACAAATTTCCCCAAAACGGCATGTCTGTCAACAGCCAGTGCAAAACCAATCCCGCTAATGAGGCTAAAGATACATTGATCACATTGGCCTTTTTTATCAGGCTCCCTAAAAAAACAATCAATGTGAAGCATACGTAGACCATAATCGAGCTATTGTCCAACAACTCCCATTTACCACTATATAAATGGTTAAGTAATATATCACTGGCGAACAGTGTTAATAAAGGGACAAGGTAGGCTTTCCATTTACTTGTAAAATACGCTCCCCCAAATAAGGCTATAGCACCCACCGGGTTAAAATTGCTAAGCTGATAAGGATATTTATAGACAACCAGCCTGAAAGCCGCCGCCGCAACGATCATTAAAACGAGAATCGTATTGCGTGTATTTATTTTTTGCAGTGTCATAATGTTATTTATGAAGTAAAATTACTGATTTATCGCTTAAATAAAAACTATAGCTGAAATTACTAGTTTTTCACCAGGGCTATTTTGCCGGGGTTTATTCCTACAGTAACTGAATATTCCTTTTTCCCGGTTTTATCAAATGCAAACAGGGTTCCGTTTGATGTATAATCCTTGGCATCCGTTACAAAAACCTCACCTGTGGAAGCATCGGCATTTACACTATATGGAGTGGTGATCACAGTACCGTCTGAAACAAAATTGGCATTACTTACTGTTTGCGTCTTTGCGTCATAAATTTCTATCTTACCGGCTGATGTAATAAAGTAGATATTATCGCCCTGGATGGTCATTCCGCTGCCATCAAAATTGGTTTGTGATGTTACAGTATCTGTGTTGTCATCAATAATTGCCAGGCTTGATGGGTTAGCAGCGGTATAATCGCCCGCCGACAGTACATACACATGTCCATAGTTATCAGCAACCACATTTTGAGGGTTAACAACCACAGTAAGCGTTTTGGTTACCGTTTGCGTGCCCAGATCGATCACCGAAACCGTTTTATCATAATTAGGGAAATCCAAACCACCTGAATTAGCTACATACAATTTACCATTGGCAACTGCTAATTGCTCGGGGTTACGCCCTACAATGATGTATTTACTAACAGTTAGTGCTGCGGTATCAATTACGGCTACTGTACCATCGTAAGAAGTTACATAAGCATTACCCTTATAAAACACAACATTACGGGGCTCGCGGGCTTTGGTGCCGTTAAACAGCTTGATCTGCGCTACCGATTTAGCAGTTTTTGTATTGATCACTTCTATCGTGCTGGATATGTTTATAACTACATAGGTTTTTGAACCATATATTTCAATATCATTCCCTGTATCGCCTAGGCCACGACTATTGGCTGAAGAAAATATATCAGGAGTAACTTGTTTTGTACTGTAGCTATAAAACGATAGTGTACTGTTATTATCATTAAATAAACCCTGGTTCAGCACATATAAACCTGTGGTGACAACGGGTGTTACCGGGGTGATTTTCTTGTCCTTATGGCACGATGCCAGGATCAGCGTTAAGGATACAGTTGCAAGTAAAATGCTTTGTCTTAAATTTTTCATATTCATTATTTAATTAAATTGTTATTTGAAGGGATAGTAAAAACGATCTGCCCGGCATCGGAAAGCTGCGGATAACGGAATATTGTTGGTTAAACAGGTTATCCAGGTGTGCCGAGAATACCGCAGGCTGATTGCTGATCTTCAATTTATAAATAAAAGACAAGTCGCTTACCGAATAGCCGCCGATCTGGCTCTCTGCGGCATCTAAATAATATCTTGATGACGATAATACCTGGTTAAAGTACAATCCGGCGTGTTTGTAATCTACCCCGGCATTGACAGCCAGCGAACTTTGCGGGGTGTAAGGTATCTGCAAATTGGATGCTGAATCGATGGAATGCTGGTATGTATAATTCACTGACAGCGAGCCGCGCCAGTTGTTGGATGTCCGGGTTTGGGTTTTGACAACAATGTCTATTCCTTCAATATAAACTTTGCCTATGTTGACAATGGATACGATCTCCGGATTTTGATTTGGGAGCGCCACTATTTTATTGGAAACATTGTTATAATAGCCGTCGGCTGTGACGGTTATAAAATCGAGAAAATTATTTAAAGCTTTGCGGTAAGTTAAGCCAATGTCGTACTGCCGGGCGAATTCGGGCTTGATGATACGTGGCCCATTGACGGTAAACAGGTAGATCTCGTCCAAAGTTGGGTAACGGAAGATATCTTTATAAAAAGCTCTTAATTGCAGCTCAGGGCTGTTTGTTGGCAGAAAAGTGGCCATCAGCGTTGGCGAAAACACCGTTCTCGAAGGTTCGGCAGTGCCCACTTTCACCCTCTCGCTGATGTCTGAGTTGAGTAAACTCCCTTGGAAACGCCACTTGCCTACCGTATAATTGCTGGCGATCACATTCAAAAAAGTAACCCGCGTTGGATATGCGTAGTTGTATAACGCATTTATGGGACTGAAAGCGCCCAGGCTGGTAACGGCAAAATCTGCCGCGTAGGAAACCTCCCAATCACGCAGCAAATGATACGATAAGGCGGCCGACTGGTAAAATTCACACTGTGTATAACGGTCGTCTAATCCGCCCTGGTTGTTTTGGTAATCCGGGTCGCGGTAGCGGGTATAGTCGCGGGAGAGTTTGGTGTTGATCAGCAAATGCAGGCTGCTTTTCCATAGCCGCTCGTACCCCGATTGCACAAAAACATCCTGGTTCCAAAGTCGCTGGTTGGATGTGGTATTATAAAAGATAACAGCGCCGGGCAGGCCCCTTTCCGAATTATAATAATTGATATGCAGGTTGAATTTGTTGCTGTCGTTTTTGGTCCAATACAGCGCGCCGTCTGCCTGCCGGGCACTTACGTCGGCATTGTTGCGCGTATAAGTGGAATCATTGCCCTCGCCCTGCACTTTATATTTATAGCGGCCATTAGCGTTTTCGGTATAGCTATCGACAATAAACGACCATTGGCTGCTGATGCGCTGCTGCCATTGCAGGTAAGGATTGATCAGCCCAAACGAGCCGCCTTTAACACCGAGCAATACCTTATAGGGCTTATCGGTGGTCAGATTTGGGCGAATAGTTTGGATGGATAGGATACTTGCTGAGGCAAATGACCGCGCCGGCATGCAGATCGCGTCCGGCTGGCCGTTGTATAGTGCTATCTCCTGAACGTTTTCGAGGTTAAATTTACTAAGGTCTATCTGTCCGTTTTCGGCATCGTTTATGGCAACGCCGTCATACAAAACACCCAAATGATCGGCTCCAAGACTACGTACGGAAACTACCTTCAATCCGCCGATGCCACCGTAATCTTTGATATTGACGCCCGCAAAGTTGCGGATGGCATCGGCAATATTAAATGCGCTGAGACGGTCGAAATCACCGGCTAATACCTGTTGTACAGGTGCAATAGATTTTACCAGCGGTACCGGCGCCGATTGTACTTTTACTTCTTTCAGCTTTTTGGTGGTATCTTTTTGGGCGAATACAGCAACAGGCAAGACAAGGCAAAGCAGGCCGACCGATAATGGCCGCAGGCAAACTTTTAAATATGATACCTTTTTTTGCATGTGTTGTGATTTAACACCACGGCATACAGAAATAAAGAGTCTGGAATGGAAACGCCAACGGATGAGTTTCACATTCAAGCTTCAATCCCCGAAAGCTATGAATACTATAAGTGCTATGGCAGGTCTTCTGACTTACTCCCCTTTTGCTTTGCCTTCCCATCCGCTGGTTAGCGGACAGTGGCTGATGAATGAGCAATGGTTATGGAGCTTACAGCTGCGGGACAGTCCGGGATTTACACCCGGTTCCCTTTTAATCATCCCGACTACATTGTCGGGATGAACCAAAAGCGTTGCAAATGTAGGTGTTGGAACGCAGAAACGCAAGTGTTAGTTAAATGAGTTGATCTAGTTGAATTTGGTTGACTAAGTTATTAATCAGCGGCATCATTCAATCATTTCAATCAGCGGTTCAGACTATTCAACTCAATCCACTATATTTACGTATCATGAAATACTTTTATACCGCATTGCTACTATTTTCATGCCTTTTTTCAATGGCACAACAACTGCAGCCTGATACTATATTCCTGAAAAACCTGATCGAATCTCATCGGGACCTGTTCGAACATATTTTGAATCATCCCACTCACAATGAGGTGCAGATATTGTATACCCAAATCGACCGCGATAAAAACAATGTACCGCATTTCAGGTCATACAGTTATCGGCTCAATGCTAACCATTACTTCTACCCTGCCAGTACGGTAAAACTGCCCACGACCATATTTGCGCTCGAGAAATTGGACGAGTTAAATATTCCCGGTTTAACTAAGGATGCTGTGATGATAACCGATAGTGCCTTTGCCGGGCAAACAAAAGTAAAAAAGGATTCGACCTCGAAAAGCGGCTTACCAAGCATTGATAATTATATCAAAAAGATATTGCTGGTAAGCGATAATGACGCTTATAATCGACTGTATGAATTTGTGGGTCGTGCTGAGATCAACCAAAAACTAAAAAAATATGACCTGAATGGCACACGTATTATAGGCCGGCTGGCTGTAGGCGATACAGGTATAAACACAAAACATACCAACCCTATTGACTTTTACCAGGGTGATAAACTGGTGTATCATCAGCCCTTGCAATATGATGCAAAGGATTACCCTATGCATCCCGAAAACATGCTCCAAGGCAAAGGGTATCTCGATAGGCATGATAAGCTGGTGATGCAGCCTTTTGACTTCTCACATAATAACATATACCCTCTCGCCGATCAACAAATGGTGTTAAAACGACTATTATTTCCTGAGACCTTCCCAAAAGATCAGCAATTTAATCTCACCCCAGAACAATACAAATTTATATACCATTACATGAGCATGTGGCCTACGGAAAGCAAACATCCAACATATGACCCGCCTGAGTATTTCCCGGCTTACTGCAAATGGTTGTTTTATGGTGGTGATAGCCTGGCGATGGTCAACCCTAATATTCGTATCTTCAATAAAATAGGCGATTCTTACGGTTATGACATAGATAATGCTTACATCGTCGACTTTAAAACCAAAACAGAGTTTATATTATCAGCCGTAGTACAATCCAATGATGACGGCATTTATAACGATAATAAATATGAGTACAAAACCGTGTGTCTCCCATTTATGAAGAATCTGGGACAATTGATCTACCAGTATGAACTAAATCGTAAAAAGGAGTATTTGCCTGATTTGAAGAAGTTTAAGTTTCGGTATTAATACTTTGTCATTGCGAGGAGGAACGACGAAGCAATCGCATGCTATACAGAGCTACCTTGCACAGTTTGCGATTGCCACGCTTCGCTCGCAATGACAATTAAGGTAATTTACAAATATATCAAACAAAAAAGGCCTGCATAAATGCAAGCCTTTCGATATCTGATTTGGTAATCCTTACTTTACAGCGTCAATAACTGCCTTAAAAGCATCAGGATGGTTCATCGCTAAGTCGGCTAAAACCTTACGGTTCAAACCAATTTCTTTAGCGGCTAATTTTCCTATTAATTGTGAGTAGGAAATTCCATGCTGACGGGCGCCTGCGTTGATACGTTGTATCCATAGCGCCCTGAATTCTCTTTTCTTAGTTTTACGATCGCGGTAAGCATACTGTAAACCTTTTTCTACTGTGTTTTTCGCAACGGTGTAAACCTTGCTGCGTGAACCATAGTAACCTTTTGCAAGGTTCATGATCCTCTTCCGGCGTCTTCTCGACGCGACTGCGTTAACTGAACGTGGCATTTTTTTGTCTTTTTGGTAGTGGGTGCCTCTCGCGAGAACTTGTAAACCCGAATACCTGGTTTAAAAATTTGTTAATTACTTCCCGATACAAAGCATACGTTTTACGTTACCCATATCCGCATCAGACACTAAGCTGGTGTGAGTAAGGTTACGCTTACGTTTTGTCGACATCTTGGTTAAGATGTGGCTCTTGTATGCGTTCTTTCTTGCAATTTTACCTGTTCCAGTAAGCTTAAAGCGCTTTTTGGCACTGGAATTGGTTTTCATTTTTGGCATAACCGTGTTTATATATATTTACTTAATTAATTCTGTTTTTAGATATGAGATTTGAGACGTGAGATATGAGAAGCATTTGTCTCAAATCTAACATCTGATGTCTCAAATCTACTTCTTGGCTCCCTTAGGCGTAACGGTCAAAAACATCCGCTTTCCTTCCAGTTTTGGTAATTGTTCTACCTTGCCCACTTCTTCCAAAGCCTGTGCAAAACGTAATAACAATATTTCGCCCTGCTCCTTGTACACAATGGCCCTGCCCTTAAAATGAACGTAAGCCCTTACCTTTTCGCCCGATTCAAGGAATTTGATAGCATGCTTTAATTTAAAGTCAAAGTCATGGTCATCAGTATTTGGTCCGAAACGGATCTCCTTAATAACGGTTTGCTTGGCGTTACTTTTTATCTCCTTCATCTTCTTCTTCTGCTCGTAGATAAACTTGTTATAGTCTATCACTTTACAAACAGGCGGTACGGCGTTCGGAGAAATTTCAACAAGGTCAAGTTCCTGCTCTTGCGCAATGGCTAAGGCATCTCTCAAACTGTAGATACCCTGCTCCACGTTGTCGCCGGTTAAGCGTACTTCGGGAGCCCTGATGAACTCGTTAATGTTATGTTCGGCTTCCTTCTTCTTAAAGGGAGGCCTTGGTCCTCTGTTAAAATTGGGTTTGTTTAATGCCAAGTTATACTGTTATTTCTTTTATTATTTGTTTTTTAAATTCTTCAATTGTCATGCTGCCTAAATCACCCTGCCCATGCTTACGAACGGAAACCAAGCCTTCGGTTGCCTCCTTTTCGCCTACAATAAGCATATAAGGGATTTTTTTGACTTCAGCATCGCGTATCTTTCGCCCTATCTTCTCGTCCCTAAAGTCAATCAGCCCGCAAATATCGGAATCTTTTAATATATCAGAAAGTTTTTTTGCATATTCTTCATATTTTTCAGATATCGGCAATATGGTAAACTGCTCAGGTGAAAGCCAAAGCGGGAAATTCCCTGCGCAATGTTCTATCAAAACGGCCACAAAACGCTCTAATGAGCCAAATGGGGCCCTGTGGATCATTACAGGACGGTGTTTTTGATTATCACTGCCAGTATATTCCAGTTCAAAACGCTCGGGTAAATTATAGTCAACCTGTATTGTTCCGAGCTGCCATTTCCTTCCCAAAGCATCTTTTACCATAAAATCAAGCTTCGGTCCATAAAAAGCGGCCTCGCCAAGCTCCACTACAGTGCGTAAACCTTTCTCATCAGCGGCCTCAATGATAGACTGTTCAGCCAATGCCCAGTTTTCGTCTGTTCCGATGTATTTCGCCTTGTTTTCAGGATCCCGAAGCGATATTTGTGCGGTGTAATCCTCAAACCCTAAGGCTGAAAATACGTAAAGCACAAGGTCGATCACTTTTTTAAACTCGTCCTTTACCTGGTCGGGCCGGCAAAACAAATGCGCATCATCCTGTGTAAAGCCACGCACACGGGTTAAACCATGCAGTTCCCCGCTTTGTTCATAGCGATAAACCGTACCAAATTCAGCATAACGCACCGGCAGATCCTTGTATGATCGTGGCTTTGTCTTATATATCTCGCAATGATGCGGGCAGTTCATTGGTTTTAAAAAGAATTCCTCTCCCTCCTGTGGAGTTTGTATGGGCTGAAAGCTATCCTTTCCGTATTTCTCGTAGTGACCAGATGTTACGTACAGGTTTTTATGCCCGATATGTGGAGTAATTACCTGCTCATACCCTGCCTTAACTTGCGCAGTTTGCATAAAGCGAACCAGGCGTTCGCGCAAGGCAGCACCCTTTGGTAGCCACAATGGCAGACCCATGCCTACCTTTTCAGAAAAGGCAAACAATTCCAGTTCCTTACCCAATTTGCGGTGATCGCGTTTTTTCGCTTCTTCAATTAAATGAAGATAATCGGTCAATTCGCTCTGTTTTGGAAAAGTTACGGCATAAATGCGAGTAAGCTGTTTGCGGGTTTCGTCACCCCGCCAATAAGCACCTGCAACGCTTGTCAGTTTAACAGCTTTTATAAAACCGGTATTAGGAATATGCGGCCCGCGACATAAGTCGGTAAAATTGCCCTGGGTATAAAAAGTGATCGAGCCATCTGGCAGGTCCTTTATCAGGTCGAGCTTGTACTCATCGCCCTTTTCAGTAAAATATTCTACTGCGTCAGCCTTACTGACAGGCTTGCGGATGTACTCCTCACGGGTGCGCGCAAGCTCCAGCATTTTATCCTCGATCTGCTTAAAATCGTCCGAAGAAAAATCACGATCACCAAAATCCACGTCATAGTAAAAGCCCGGCTGCTCTTTTAGCGGAGGGCCAATACCAAATTTTGTTCCAGGATACAAAGCCTCGAGCGCTTCGGCCATTAAGTGAGCAGACGAGTGCCAGAAAGTATTCTTGCCCAATTCATCGTTCCAGGTCAATAATTTTACGTGTGCATCGTGTTCAATAGGGCGACTTGCGTCCCAAACTTCGCCGTCAACTTCGGCTGCCAATACGTTTCGTGCTAAACCCTCAGAGATCGACATCGCGATCTGCATGGAGGAGGTTCCCTTGTCATACTGACGTACGGAACCATCAGGAAGTGTAATCTTAATCATCTACAACTATGATTTATGTTTTAAAATAGTACTTAATATCAATCACCTACCAAGTGATTTTATTTTGAGGTGCAAATTTAAGAATTTAGTTTGATTACCCGATATTCTTAATTTCAAAGCAAATCCTATAATCGTTACAATGCCCGGTAATACTTAATCCAACTTCACCATTTATTATACGTCCTGCCATAAATACTTGACGTAATGAAATTGACAAAACGGATAATGATTGTAAATTGCTAAGTATTAAGCTGAACCCCTGATGAGCACCAATATTTCCGGGGCGAAGGTCAAATCTTCGCTATTATATATTTTCGCCTGGATGATCATATCATTTGTGCTTGTGTTTATAAGCTATGATATGCGCACACCCATAATTCCTCAATGGATAGGCTATATGATGGTAACCGGGTTTGCATTTCCCGCCTGCAGGTATACGGCCAATACGCTCATACCCAGATACCTATACATGCGTAAAATCGGTCCATTTATTTATACATCCTTAATTCTTTCTGTGGTAAACGCGATACTTACTTTTTTGATTGCCGGCTTTGTCTATCATCTTATCACAGGCCTTGTTGTTTTTCGTTCTGTTTATTACGTTCTTACCTTGCTGTTTGAATTTTTATTGGTTGACATCATCCTGATAACTATTGCTTGTGTTATTAAAATAATAACCGACCGTTATTATATGGAACAACAAATGCTGAAGATTGAAAAAGAAAAAGTAAGTACTGAACTTAATTTTTTGCGCTCGCAGGTAAACCCTCATTTTCTTTTCAACGTGATGAATACCATCTATTTCCAGATAGAAAAGAAAAATAAAGACGCCCGTCTCTCAGTCGAAAAATTCTCAGAAATGCTTCGCTACCAACTGTATGAATGCACGACAGACCTCATCTCAATAGACAAAGAGCTGCATTACATTAAAAATTACGTTGCCATCCAGACCTTGCGTATGGAAAAAGACTCAGATATTCTTTTGATGATCGATGACGAAATGGGAAATTTCGCAATAGCGCCGCTATTGATACTGCCTATTGTAGAAAATGCCTTCAAACACGTCTCTAATTTTAAAGAGGCTGGCAAAAACAAAATACACCTTGCTGTTAGAAAATATGACCGAAACACCCTGGTGATCGAGGCTATCAACACCTACGATCAATCTAATGGACAAAAACACCTGTTGGAGTCTGGTGGCTTGGGCATACAAAATTTAAAACGTAGACTGGAACTGCTTTATCCGGGAAAGCATGAGTTAAACACCAATAAGGAAGAAAGCACTTATCAAACTATGCTCAAACTGCAATATATGGATTAGCACAATTAATAATTTCTATTGATTTTTAAAAGTCCCCTTCAGGGGATTTAGGGGCTTACACATTCCCCCAACCGTGTGCCAGCACATCAGTTAAATGGATCGTTTTTAAAGGCAGACTGTTTTTGTCGATATAGCTTTGCAGATGCATCAGGCAGGATGCATCTGTAGAAATAATATAATCAGCCTCCGCAGCCAAGGCGTTATCTACTTTTTGTTGGGCCATTGCGGTGGAAATAGCGTCAAATTTCACTGCAAAAGTGCCGCCAAAACCACAGCAGGTTTCATTATCCTTCAAATCTACCAGGTCCAGTCCGAGTACTTTGGATAACAGTTGCCTTGGTTCCTGTTTTATTTTGCATTCGCGCAGCGCGGCACAACTGTCGTGGTACACTGCCCTACCCTCCAGCTCAGCGCCGAAGTAGTCAAATTGCAGGATGTTCACCAAAAAATCGCTTAGTTCATAAATGTTCCCCTGTACCGCCCGGCATTTGTTGTGCAATGCAGTATTGGTAAACAAATCGTTATAATAGTTCTTCACCATGCCCGTGCATGATGCCGATGGTGAGATGATCACACTATCTTCCGAAAAACCATTCAGGAACTTGGTACCCACTTCTTTGGCATCGTCCCAGAACCCGGCATTAAAAGCCGGCTGACCACAACAAGTCTGCTCCGGATCATAGCTCACCTCGCAGCCTGCCTTTTTCAGCACCTTCACCGTGTTCCATGCAGTATCCGGGTAAAGCTGGTCAACAAAGCAAGGGATAAACAACTCTACTTTCATCGGCTGCTAATTTGAGAAAAAGTTTGGAGTTGTGAGGGTATTATTTTGAAAAGCAATACCAGTGTTGCTATGTACCGGTAGCCCCGCTTTGCAATCGGGTTTAGTTTACTCGGGGCAGTGCTGCTATCTTTTTGTCTGAATCATGATTTTTTAGGGTTAAACTGATTTGCTTGATAGAGAAAAAGTAAAAAATTAAAGTCATAGAAACCCTTTAATCAGGTAAATCAAGGTTCAGACAATCTTACTCCGCCAGCAACTTCTTCTTCTGCGCATCATATTCCGCCTGGGTAATGGCTCCGGAGTCAAGCAGCTTTTTTAGTTTAAGTAACTCATCAGCAACGCTAAACTTTGAGGATGCTGCGGCTTTCTGATCAGCACAGGGTGTTACTTCGCAGGAGGCTATGGCTTCTTCTATCCAGATGTCGCAGGTGGGTAATCCGCCGGTTCTGATGGTAAATATTACTTTTTCTGAACCGCTCATCTGCTTTTCATTTTTGATTTTCTTGATCACATAATTACTGCCCGACATATCCTTGTGGGCGCTTAAAGTACTGCCATTACGGCGTGGTGGCCCTGGAATGAGCTCATTGATCTGGATATATTTAAAATTACCGTCTGGCATCGACCCCAATCCAACCCTAACGGTATCGCCGGGATGATAGATTCTGCCATTCGAAGCATGATATTCTTTGAGTGTTTGCGCAAACACTATAAAAGGCGCTAAGAAGATAAGAGTAAGGAATGTTTTTTTCATCAATGTAATATTACAAATTCTGATTGATAATATTTGTTTCATTCACGTCTGTATCCCTTCTAACTAACCAATTCCGGTACAGGTTTTAAACTCCTCTGATATCCCAGTAAAGAGATCAACAGGATAAGGCCTGCTATAAAATAAATACATAAAACAAGTGCTGAATTGCGCATGCTGTTGGTAATGTCATCCACCAACCCAAAGCTGAACATGCCTCCTACAATGGCTAACTTTTCAGTCACATCATAAAAACTGAAGAACGAGGCTGAGTCAGGTATATCCTGTGGGATCAGCTTAGAATAAGTGGAACGCGAAAGCGATTGTATGCCCCCCATCACAAGGCCCACTACCATGGCGAGTATATAAAACTCGGTGGAGTTGGTAGTAAAATAAGCAGCAATGCACACCCCAATCCAAATGAGCACCACATACATTAACACCCTGATATTGCCGAACTTATCCGATAGTTTAGACATTAAAGTGGCCCCACCTATTGCTACTAGCTGAATGATTAAAATGATCTGTATCAGTGAGCTGGTTTCCATTTTTAGCTCTTTAGCACCAAAACTTGTGGCTACCAGCATAATAGTTTGCACGCCCATAGAGTAAAAGAAAAATGCAGGCAGGTAACGCTTCAGCATCGGCATTCGCTTTACTTGTTGCCACACCTTGCCCAGTTCGATGAAGCCACCACGAATCAGGTCATGCGTATGGCTTTTCGCATTAGGACTTCCCTTTGGAAGCACGATAAATGGAATATAAGCAAAGCCTATCCACCATATACCCACTAATAAAAATGACAAGCGCGCTGGGAAGCTTTTGTCGACGATCCCAAAAGTTTTAGGTGATAGCACGAATGCAAAGCATATTAACTGCAAAATTACACTACCAATATAGCCGTATGTAAAACCCTTGGCGCTCACGCTATCCTGCATATCCAGGGTGGCGATTTCAGGCAGATAGGAATTATAGAACACAAAGCCGCCGCTGTAGCCTATTGCTGCTAAGCCGAAGAATATCATGCTGATCTCCAGCGTATCAAACTTAAAAAAATACAGCATACCGCAGGATATAGCGCCCAGCCAGGTAAAAAACTGCATAAATATTTTTTTGTTGCCACGATAATCTGCTATGGAAGTTAAGATGGGCAGCAATAATGCGATGACCAGGTATGCAGTAGCCAATGTATAATCAGACAAAGCAGTATTCACAAAACTATGCCCGAAAAATGTGACATGGTTACCCGTTTTATCATTACTGGTAATGGCCACGTAATACGCCGGGAAAATGGTTGAGGTGATCACCAGGTTATAGGCCGAGTTGGCCCAGTCAAAAAAGGCCCAGGCACGGATGGTTCGTTTATTATTTTTAGCTTCCATTGCAAGCTAAAAGTATAGAATTTTTAGTGGATGAGAAAAAACTCGTCTAAAATGTCATTTCGAACGATGGAGAGAAATGACATTGATTTCTGAAAAATGATTAAGACAGCAATCCTAAAATCATTTAATCCTAGTTCAGACAACTACAATGTCTTCACATAATCCAAAAACAAATAAAGCGCCTCCTTCTTATCTTCTGTCAGATCAAAATCCAGTTTATGCATCAGGTAATCCTCCAGATCAAAATCTGGTCTTGATGGCAATTGCTTTAGCAGTTCGACACGATGATCAAGCCCAAATTTCAATGATGCATTAAACTCATCTGTGAATTCCTTTGATATAGGCTTATTGGCTACCCAGGCGGCAAATACAAAAGGTAGACCCGTAAGCTTTTGCCATTCTTCCGACAGGTCATAAACAAATTTAAACTGCGTCTTTTTACCAAACGTACGGTCGCCAATTTGTACAAAGGCAGTACTGGGGTCAGTGGATTGGGCGTAGTCACCGGCGTTTTTGATCAATTGCGGCTCTATTTTCCATAAGTTTTTCAATAACACACGCCCCAAATTATTTGAGGTGCGTGATTCAGGATCAAGTTGAACGATCTTTACATCCCTGATATCACAATTACTGAATATAAATACCGAGTTGACAGCCCCGACTGCGCCGATACAGTAATCGGAAACGATCTCCCACACAGGCAGGTCCAATATAGCGGCTACCGGTATTAGCCCGATATCCACTTTATCGTCGATCAATTTTTGAGCACAATCTGATGGTATGTCTAGGCTCAGATCGATCTTGTCAATAATGGCGGTGTTTTGTATGCCGTATAAAAAGGGTTTGGTATTGGTATAGCTTACAGCTGATATTTTTATTTTTCTCACGTAGTATTAGAAAGTTTATAATTGATTCGGGCTTTTGGTTAACTATGTAGTTTAAATTCGAAATTGAACATCCGAAATTCGAAATCATTTAAGATGTGTAGCATTATTAAAATCAACAATCTCATATTTATCCCCGTCCCAGGTCACTTTATACAATACGAGATTTTGATGTGGGAAGCTTTCCATTTCGGTAAGCGGTTTGTTCAGCAGGATACATAAAAGCAAACGCAGGGCTCGGCCGTGCATACAAATAAGCACAGTTTTTTCTTCGTGCCGACCCATAATGATTTCCAGCGCCTCTAATTGTCTTGCCTTTACCTCATTGGGGCTTTCACCCTTTTCAAACTTACTATCAAGATCACCGTTGAGCCATTCGCGCAGCAATTTCATAAATGCGGCCTTGTTTTCAGGAGTGCTCGGCTTGCCTTCAAGCACGCCCCAGGCCAGTTCATCAAGCCCCGATAACTTCTCATAAGGTATCCCCAGGTCGATAAACGGTTGTATGCTTTGCTGCGTACGCTTTAATTCAGAAATATAGATCTTATCAAACAGGATATGCTTATAAGCCCTGAAAAATGATTGCGCCTGACTGCGCCCCTCGGCGTTGAGATCGGTATCGCGCCCCCTGCCCTGCACGATCCCTTGCTTGTTGAGATCTGTCTGACCGTGGCGGACGATGTATAATGTTTTTAAAATCATTCAATTATGCTAATCGGCAAGTTTAACTCACCCGGTCATCGCTTCGCTTGACCACCCTCTCTCCGGCAAGCCGGAAAGAGGGGTATTTATTTTTTTCACCCTCTTTTCGCATGAGCGAAGAGAGAGTCGACGAGCGAAGCAACGTCGGGGTGAGTAGATAGCCAGCCGCGCAATAAGGGTTTGCTAATTTATCACCGGCAATCTGTAAAACTGCGGCTTTGCTTCCTCCGGAAATTCAAAATCCTTATAATCAGTTACTACGTTATACAAAGTATCTCTTTCCACCGGATGCCGACCAACCTGCTTAATCAGTTCCACCAGTTGCTTCGTGCTCATCCCAGGATGCTGTTCTTCGGCTCCGGCCATGCTGTATATCTTAGTAGTGTCATCAAGCGTGCCGTCGATATCATCAACCCCAAAATTCAGAGAAAGCTGTGCCGTATTCCGGCTGATCATGGCCCAATAGGCTTTGATATGATCAAAATTGTCAAGGTAAATTCTTGCTATTGCATAGTTCCTCAGGTCCTCAACAACGGTCGACTCCGGCACATGCGACATCTGGTTATCCTGGTTTCTGAATTTCAGCGGGATAAATGTTTGGAAGCCACCAGTCTTGTCCTGTAACTGGCGTAAACGCTCCATATGGTCAACCCGGTGCCAGAATTTCTCGATATGCCCGTATAGCATTGTGGCGTTCGACCGCATACCTAGTTTATGCCATTCTTCGTGTATCGCCAGCCATTGGTCGGCAGTACATTTATCTTTTGCTATTTGTTCGCGTATCTCAGGGTGAAAAATCTCAGCACCACCTCCTGGTATCGATTCCAGACCTGAGTCCTTCATCAGCTTCATGCCAGTAGCATAATCGATCTTTGCCTTTTTAAAAATGTAATGGTATTCGACTGGAGTTAATGCCTTTACATGCAGATTGGGCCGGTGCTGCTTTATTTTGGTAAATAACTGGCTATAAAATTCAACATCATATTGCGGTAAAACCCCGCCTACAATGTGCACTTCGGTAACCGGCTCATCATCATATTTTTTGACGATATCCAGCATTTCGTCCATGGTGTACTCCCACCCTTCCGAACGCTGTTTGATCAGCCTGGAATAGGAGCAGAACTTGCAATCGTAAACACAAAGATTGGTTGGCTCAATATGGAAATTACGGTTGAAATAGGTTTTGTCGCCGTGGCGCTTGTTGCGGATATAGTTGGCCAGTACGCCTAAGTAGCTTAGTTCGCCCTTTTCAAAAAGCAATACACCCTCATCAAAAGTAATGCGCTCGGCATTCAGAACTTTTTGGGCGATGTGTTTCAGATCAGCAGAAAGATCAGGATCCTGCAATAACACGCGTAAATTATTCTCAGCTTCCATTCAATAAACTTTGTGCAAAAGTAAGAAATAGCTGTCTATGAATATCACATTCCTGTAACATTTGTTGGTTACAGTTATTCTGTGATTTGCATTTATGGAAATAAACCACTTACTTTAACTAAATTATTAGTTATGAAAATACTCTGCCTGATCCCTGCTTTATTATTTTTCAATTTATTTACCCATGCTCAAACCAAATTCGATTCCGCCCTTCATAAAAAATTGGTTATGATGCGTACTGAAGATCAAAAATGGAGGATCGAGATCTATAAATTAAGCCAGCATCAAAATTCTGATTACGACGAGGTAACAATCGAAAAAAACATGGCGCGGGCCGATAGCATAAACATCATAGATGTTAAAGCTATTTTCAGAAAGTATGGCTATCCGAGTTACGCTTTAGTTGGCAAGGTAGGCAGTAGCTGTTTCTGGACCATTGTGCAGCATTGCGATGATGATGTGAATTTCCAGCAAAATGTATTGGTAGCAATGGACAAAGAAGTAAGGCGCCACAATGCGTCTGGAGAGAATTATGCTTATTTAAAAGATCGCGTACTGGTTAACCAGGGACATAAGCAATTGTATGGAACACAGCTTAAATTAAACCCTAAAACACATTTATACGAAGCCTTGCCCATGGAAAACCCGGCCAATGTTGATACCCGGCGAAAAGCCGTCGGCCTCTCACCGCTAAGCGACTATCTGAAACAAAATAATCCCTCAAATTAAACAGCAGTGTAAATTTTATGGCTAATGCTTCAATTCACAAATAATCTCCCTTATTTTGGGATATTATGCAAATAGAAACTATAGCCATACACGCAGGTAACCATAACGACGAATCCTCGAAAGCTGTTATTCAGCCTATTGTATTATCAACCACCTTTGTACGCGAATCCGATGGCTCCTTTCCGGCGGGTTATATTTATAGCCGGGCGAGTAATCCAAACCGTACCTCGCTGGAGAATGTGCTGGCAAAACTGGAGGGTGGTGTTGATGCCGCAGCCTTTTCATCCGGCAATGCGGCAGGGATGACAGTTTTCCAAACGCTTCGGCCGGGAACGCATGTGATTTGTCCTGATGATATGTATCATGGTCTGCGCAATCAGCTTAAAAATTTATTTGCCGGTATCCTGGAGTTTGATTTTATCGATATAAATAATCCTGAGGTCTTAAACTCACACATCAAAGCAAACACCGGCATGATATGGATAGAAACGCCTTCAAACCCGCTGTTAAAAATAACAGATATAAAAAGAGTGGTGCAAATTGCTCATCAGCATAAAATAAAAGTAGCGTGTGATAATACCTTTGCCACACCTATTGGTCAGCAGCCGCTGGCGCTTGGCGCCGACCTGGTTATGCATTCGTCTACCAAATACTTTGGCGGCCATAGCGACCTGATGGGCGGCGCATTGATCACCCCCGAAAAAAACGAATGGTGGGCAAAGATCCGCCAGGTGCAGGAAATGGGTGGCGCTATCCCCTCGCCTATGGATTGTTATTTTTTGGCCCGGAGTATCAAAACGCTACCCTATCGGATCCGGGGCCATGTGCATAATGCCCAACTTTTGGCTGAGTATTTAGAAAAGCATCCAAAAGTAGAAAGCGTAATGTATCCCGGCCTACTGTCACATCCGCAGCATCAGATCGCAAAAGAACAGATGCAAAATTTTGGAGGCATGCTATCTTTTTGTGTGAAAGGTGGTAGCGATGAAGCGAGGCGGGCAATAAACAGCCTTAAAATATTCACCCAGGCCACCAGCCTCGGCGGTGTGGAAAGCCTGATAGAGCACCGCGCCTCAGTTGAGGGGCCTGATACCAAAACGCCGCATAATCTGCTCCGCGTATCTGTCGGTTTGGAACATATTGATGATTTGATTGTCGATATGGAACAAGCTTTAGCTTGAGGTAAAAGGCGAAAGGTTAAAGCTGAAAGGCTAAATCCTCACCTAAAACAAAACCTTTCTCCTTTTGCCTTTAACCTTTCACCTAATGAATACTATTTCTTCAGCAATCTGACTTGTTCATTGACCATGAACTAATTCGCAAAATAACCCATCGGTTCCTTGCCTAATCCTCTTCTCAAAATACCGATCTGCCCTATAGTATATGCCTGGTGGTGATTAATGAACGCCCAAAAGCCACCCATAGTAGTATCAAATGGCTGGATGGGGTGCCTTTGTTGAATTTCGCTGTTCAATGCTTCTTCAGGCAGGTTCTCCAAACCTTTTCTTATTGCTATTGCGTCTTCGTTCCATTTGTTCCTGATCTCGTCTAATGTAGGCAGTTCACTCTTTGGGGCATCAAAATCCTCCTGACTTCCGCCTTGTTTAGTATAGAAATGATCTCTCCATTTCACTTCAATAGGAACGCCACTTATCCTGGCTAAGCTGGCATTTACCCATAATAAATGCCCCGCTAGCCATTTTACGCTGTTCATTGGGTCGGCTATGCATTTGTTGGATTCTTCGTCGCTGATATCTGCAATAACATTGTTGTACAATACGTTATGCAGATCATACTGGGCGAGTAATTGTTTTTTTGATGACATGGTTTTAATTTTTACTGGTTGGTTTATCAAACCTATCAACAATTAACGGTATTGATAGGGTGTAAATACGCCAATATAAAGGGCTATATGCGCCATATTTAGGCTGAAAGCTAAAAGCGTAAAGCTTAAAGTGCGAAAGAAAATAAGGGCTTTGGACTTTCAGCTTTCTGCGTTCACCTCAAAAAATAAAAATTTAATTTGGAGATTTGATTTAATATGCAATATCTTTGAAACATTATTTGGTAATGATACCAAGATCAATTTCCGCTAACCAGCGGATGTTGATTTATAAAGAAGCGGCGAGAGATCAGGCTCAATGACCCGCTGGCAACCCTCCATGGTGGAGAAGGTGCCAAATCCTGGCCCGGCGAATGGACGCCGGGAAATATAAATTAACAACCATGCAAAGTCTGATTAAAATTACATTCTACCACCTTCTTTCGACCCTAAAAAGTTACACATTTCCTTATAGCCGCATTAATGGCTGTATGTGTATGTGTTACTGTTAATCCGGTCCACGTTTAATTTTCCTTTCAGGAAATACGTGTTCTCTGCAAAAGATAGATTTATCTGCTGCACCAATTTTTCAAATGATCTTTTAAAATATTAACCAATTTAAAAACCTTTACTGCCATGTCAACATTAAAATTTGAAACACTGCAACTTCATGCCGGCCAGGAAGCCGATCCAACCACAGGTGCACGCGCTGTCCCCCTTTATCAAACCACATCATTTGTATTTAAAAATGCCGAACATGGCGCAAACCTGTTCGCATTAAAGGAATTCGGCAATATCTATAGTCGCATTATGAACCCAACTACCGACGTTTTCGAAAAGCGTGTGGCAGCATTGGAAGGTGGTGTGGCGGGCTTGGCAACAGCATCAGGACAGGCCGCGCAATTTCTCGCCTTGAATAATATACTGCAGGTGGGCGACAACTTTGTTACTTCGCCATATATCTATGGGGGGACCTACAATCAATTCAAAGTTGCTTTTAAGCGTTTGGGCATTGATGTCCGCTTTGCCAAAGATGATAGCGCAGAAGAGATTGAAAAATTGATCGATGGAAAAACCAAGGCTATCTATACTGAAACAATCGGCAACCCTGAATTTAATATTCCTGATTTTGACAAGATAGGCGCACTAGCCAAAAAGCATGATCTCCCGCTGATCGTTGACAATACGTTTGCGGCTGCAGGTTATTTGTTCCGTCCGCTGGAACATGGGGCACATATTGTTGTGCAGTCGGCTACCAAGTGGATAGGCGGGCATGGTACAAGTATAGGTGGCGTAATCGTGGATGGCGGTAATTACAATTGGGGCAACGGGAAGTTCCCTCAATTTACTGAACCGTCTGAGGGTTACCATGGCCTGGTATTTTCTGATGTATTTGGTATCGGTGGTCCATTTGGCAATATTCAGTTCATCATACGTGCAAGAGTTGAGGGGCTGCGCGATTTTGGCCCTTCAATGTCACCATTCAATTCATTCTTGTTTATTCAGGGATTGGAAACGCTTTCATTGAGGGTACAGCGTCATGTGGATAATGCGTTGGAACTGGCAAAATGGCTGGAAGCGCATCCACAGGTAGCCAAAGTAAATTATCCGGGTTTACCTTCATCCCGTTACCATACACTCGCAAAGAAATATTTAAAGAATGGTTTTGGCGCAGTACTATCGTTCGAGATTAAGGGCGATAAGGAAAATGCAGCGCATTTCATTGATAGCCTGCAACTGGTGAGCCACCTTGCTAATGTCGGCGATGCCAAAACGTTGATCATCCAGCCATCAGCAACCACCCATCAGCAACTTTCGGACGAGGAGCAGCTTGCTGCCGGGGTTACACCAACATCGTTACGGATAGCAGTAGGTATTGAACACATTGATGATATAAAAGCAGATTTTGAACAGGCATTTGCCAAGGTAAAGAGCCAGGAACCCGAATTAGCATAGTTTTTTTAAGTGATAATAGGTTATTGCGGAACGCGGCTGATAATTGATCGGCTGCTTCCGGGGTAACAAACGAACAAAATGAATACACAAGCACAAATTTTTAAATATACGCAGGAGTTTAAACTGGAATCTGGCAAGAAATTGCGGGAACTTGAAATAGGCTTCCATACCTATGGTAAATTAAATCAACAGCGCGATAATGTGGTGTGGGTATGCCACGCACTCACCGCAAATTCCGACGTGTTTGACTGGTGGAAAGGATTATTCGGGACCAATGATTACTTTAACCCGGATGAGCATTTTATTGTATGTGCCAATATCTTAGGCTCGCCCTATGGTACCACGAGCCCTCTAAGTACAAATCCGGTAACGGGGCAGCCATATTATTTGGCTTATCCGCAATTTTCCGTACGCGATATTGTAAGGGCGCATCAACTATTAGCCGAACATCTTGAAATTAAGGACATCAAAATAGCCATTGGCGGCTCTTTAGGCGGTCAGCAGGCTTTGGAATGGTCGATAATAGAACCAAACCGCATTAAGAATCTGATCCTTTTAGCTACAAATGTTAAACATTCGCCATGGGGTATTGCCTTTAATGAGTCGCAGCGCCTGGCTATTGCCACCGATCGTAGTTTTTATGCTAACAAGCCGGACGGTGGAGCAAAAGGCTTAAAGGCAGCACGCAGTATCGCCCTGCTCTCCTACCGCGGGTATAAAACCTATACCGTAACTCAACAAGAGGAAAAGGATAGCAAAACCGATAACTTTAAAGCTTCATCCTATCAAAATTACCAGGGCGAAAAATTGGTGAACCGGTTTAATGCTTATAGTTATTGGTTTATTACCAAGGCGTTTGATTCGCACAATGTGGGTCGTGGAAGACATGGTGTGGAAAAGGCATTGAGCGTGATCAAAGCCAAAACACTGGTTATCGGCATTAAGTCTGACTTGCTTTTTCCTGTTGAGGAACAGCAGTACATGTTCAGACATATTCCAAAGGCTGCTTATGCCGAATTTGATTCGTTCTATGGGCACGACGGATTTTTAATTGAAACCGAAGCAATAACAAACGCAATAACATCATTTTTTAAAACAGACGTAAAAGGCAAAATTATTGACCTGCAACAAACCGCATAATGAGTAAAAAATTAACAATTGGACTATTTGGCTTTGGCGTAGTGGGCCAGGGATTATATGATATTATAAAAACCAAAAACCTGAATCTTGAAATAGTTAAGATATGTATAAAGGATGGAAGCAAGGAGCGTTCACTCCCCTCCCATCTTTTCACCACGGATAAAGACGAATTACTTAACAACCCGGAGATCAATACCATTGTTGAGCTGATCAACGAAACAGAACCTGCATTTGAGATTGTTTCAAGAGCCTTAAGCACGGGTAAGAATGTTGTTTCGGCAAGCAAAAAGATGATTGCTGTGCACCTGGATGAATTGATCGGCCTGCAGCACCGTTTCGGTACCTCATTATTGTATGAGGGTGCTGTGTGTGGAAGTATCCCGATCATCCGGAATTTAGAAGAGTATTACGATAACGAATTGCTGCATTCGATATGCGGTATTTTTAACGGCTCATCGAATTACATTCTTTCGAAGGGATTTATTGAGAACCTGGATTATGATTCAGCATTAAAGCAGGCACAGGATCTCGGCTTTGCCGAAACCGACCCTACAATGGATGTTGGCGGCTTTGATGCTAAATTCAAATTGGTGATAGCAGCAGCACATGCCTATGGTGTTGTAGTTAAGCCTGAAGAAGTATTTAATCTGGGAATACAGAATTTATCAGCGTATGATCTTCAATACGCCCGCGAAAAGAATCTTAAGATAAAGCTTGTTCCGGTAGCCAAAGAACTCGACGACAGGCATGTGGCCCTGTTTGTGCTGCCAAAATTTGTGACCGAAACCGAGTTTTTATACAATGTTGAATACGAATACAATGGTGTAATAGTACAGGCCGCCTTTGCTGATCAGCAATTCTTTTTTGGTAAGGGCGCAGGTGGACATCCTACGGGGTCAGCAGTACTTTCAGACATTGCGGCCCTGCGTTACGGTTATCAATATGAATATAAAAAGGCTAAAGAGAAAAAGGATCTCAATTTCACAAATGATATTGAAATCAACATCTATTTACGCTATGAAGACGACAGCCTTGTGGATGAATTAGAGTTTGAACATATTCATGAACGCTATTACTCAGGCAGTTATAAATTTGTTATAGGAAAGATCAATTTGCAAAAACTGATCGACAATCAGCACCGTATATTGGAGAATAGGGCCTTCATAGCCTTTGCCGATCAGCTGAAAGGGGTCAGTTTAGCTCCGGCAAAAAAGCAAGCAGCCGAAGTCTTTTAAAGACATTTGCGTTGCTTATGAAACATTCCCGCCGAATAGATATCTGTGCGGCGGTTTTTTTATTATTGCGGGCGGTGGAACAAACCCGCATAAGCGGCCTTGCCAAGGATATGCCCCTGCATTAATTTAAAAATATCCGTTTTGGTTTCCAAAACTGTGCTGCCGGGTTTTTCATCCATCTTTATATCCAATGCAAATAGCTCAAATACATAATGATGAAGTGGCCCCGAGGCCGGTGCACCCGGACCGCGGTAATTAGGTCCGGCATAGCTCACCTGGTAACTGCCATCAGGAAGGTGCGACCCTGCCGGCACGTTCTCAGGCAAAGAGGTGTTTTGACTGGGAATATTCCATACCAGCCAATGTAAATTATCTTCCGAGGTTTTGTTTAATGCCAGGTCTACATCGTGCATCCATAGAACAAAACTTTGTGTTCCGGGAGGCACGTTGGTCCAGGTTAAGGCTGGTGAAACAGCACCTGTAGGTGATGCCTGTGTGTATTTTAAAGGAATAACGGTTCCATCGGCAAATGCATCTGTAGTCAACCGCATTGGTGGTTGTTGTGCAAATGCTGAAAATGTGCTTATCAGCAAAGCAATAATCAGTGATAATTTTTTCATTTTAATATGATGATTTAAGATAATTCAGTAAGTAAATATCAGCCATCTTGTTTTAAATATTTCTATTTTGCAGCAGTATAATAATCAACCTAAATAAAAAAAGCCGCTAAAAAGCAGCCTTATATTTTGATCTATCAAACTCAGTGTCCTCTGTGAAAATATCCTTGCCCTTTGTGGTTATATTTTACCACAGAGTGCACGGGGAGAAAAAGGCACAAAGTTCACAGAGATTATGTTAAACAGCTCTATCCAAATCCCAACCCTCAAGGTAATCTGCTACGCGACGCAGGAATGAACCACCCAGTGCACCGTCGACCACGCGATGATCATAAGATAATGATAAGAACATCATATGCCTTATGGCGATCACATCACCAGTCTTGGTTTCGATCACAGCTGGTTTCTTTTTAATTGCTCCGACAGCAAGGATAGCTACTTGTGGTTGATTGATAATGGGTGTACCCATCACGTTGCCAAATGAGCCCACATTGGTGATCGTAAATGTACCATCCTTCACATCATCGGGCAGTAATTTATTATTGCGGGCGCGATTGGCAAGGTCATTTACCGCTTTGGTAAGTCCGAGCAGGTTTAACTCATCCGCTTTTTTTATTACCGGTACGATCAAATTACCGCTTGGTAAAGCCGTAGCCATGCCGATATTGATATTTGCTTTTTTAATGATCTGCGTGCCGTTAACTGAAACATTGATCATTGGCATATCTTTTATCGCCCTTGCGACAGCTTCTATAAAGATGGGCGTAAAGGTTATCTTTTCACCCTCACGTTTTTCAAATGCATTTTTATTTCTTTCACGCCATAGCACCAGGTTGGTCACATCGGCTTCAACAAATGAGGTAACATGCGGAGATGTCTGCTTGCTCATCACCATGTGATCGGCAATCAGCCTGCGCATCCTGTCCATTTCAATGATTTCGTCCACACCTGATACCGATGTAGCCGGAGTTGCCTTAGGTTCAGCAGGTTTTGCTTCAGGTTCCTTAGCTTGCTCAGCAGGTTTTGGTAGGGTTCCCTCTGCAGGTTCAGCAGTTTTTGGCTGCTGTGCAGATGTTATTGCTGATGGGTTTTGCAGGTAGTTCAACAGGTCGTCCTTGGTTAACCTGCCTTCTGCTCCTGTCCCCGGAATTTTATCGAGCTCTTCAACACTGATATTTTCCTGTGCGGCAATGTTCTTTACCAATGGCGAATAAAATCTTGTTGAGTTTTTATAACCATTTCCGTTTCCATTGTCGTTTGTTTCCTCCGCCTTTACCTCAAGCTGATCAATACCCGGGATTGGCTCAGAAATGATTGGTGGGCCTTGTGGCGCATCGGGTATGTCTACAACGGTAGGTATTTCTATAGGTTCTTCAACCGGTGGTGTTGGTGCCTCCTGGGTTTCTTCTGGCCCACCTGTTTCAATCACTGCGATAACTGAGCCAACCTGCACCACATCATTCTCATTACAAAGCTGTTCTACCAGTTTCCCTGATACCGGTGAGGGCACTTCTGAGTCAACTTTATCGGTAGCAATTTCCATTACTGCTTCGTCGGCCTCAATATAATCGCCCGGATTTTTGTTCCATTTGATGATCGTAGCTTCGGCGACGCTCTCGCCCATTTTTGGCAGCAACAGTTGGTATTTGGCCATATACAGTTATAATTGATGGGTCAAAATTAGTTATTTACTTTTATATTCCTTGAGCAAAGTATTCAACATGCTCAATGCCGCAACAGCTGTTCTTTCAATGTTTTGCTGGCGTTTATTACCAAAGGAAAATTGCTTTATAAATGTTTTTTCCTTCGATGCAACCCCTATCCATACAGTGCCCACCGGCTTTTCAGGCGTCCCGCCATCCGGGCCCGCAATCCCGGTAACTGCTATTGCATAATCTGATTTAAAATTAAGCAGCGCACCTTCTACCATTTCGGTAACTGTTTCCTTACTTACGGCACCATGTTGCCACAATGTCTCATTCTTTACCCCGAGGATGCTTTCCTTCAACTCATAAGAGTAAGAAACCGCACCACCAAAAAATACCTTTGACGAACCTGGGTGCTGCGTAAGCAAATGTGCTATATATCCACCCGTACAACTTTCTGCAGTTGATAAAGTAAGCTCATTTTCAGCCATTAAATTCAGGATAGCCTTTTCAAGCGGTATATCCTCCAGTGCAACAACGGCATTGCCTACCCGCTTAACAATTTTTTCGGCGAATTCCCCTACTTCGCTTTTCAGCTTTGCTTCGCCTTCGCCATATCCACTTAAACGCAAACGTACCTGCCCAAGTTTTGGTAAATAAGCCAATTTTATATACGACGGAAGCGAATCCTCAATATCAGCTATCTTTTCAGCCAGGTATGACTCACCTTCCCCAGCCGTTAAAATGGTTTGGTGAATGATAAATGGTAATTTTAAGGAGGCCTTAAGTTTAGGTATCACACCTTCTTCCATCATATACATCATCTCATGCGGCACACCCGGCATTGACATGTATATCTTACCATGATGATTAAACCACATGCCTGGTGCGGTTCCATTTTTGTTGAGGATCACTTCACAGTTTTCAGGAACAAGGGCCTGTTGCTTATTTACTTCAAGCAATTCGCTGAGTGTGCCCCTAAGTCGCCTGAATATTTTCTCAACGTTCTCAAGAGCTTCCTTATTCTCAACCAAACCCACGCCGAAATACTCGGCAAGTGTTTTTTTGGTAATGTCGTCCTTCGTAGGTCCAAGGCCCCCGGTGATCAAAATAATATCGGCCCGCTGGCTGGCTTCTTTCAAAGCACTCATAATGTGCTCCTTGTCGTCCGAAACTGATGATATTTGTTTTATCCTGATGCCAATGTTATTCAATTTCTGAGCTATCCAGGCCGAATTGGTATCCACGATCTGACCGATCAATATTTCATCGCCTATAGTAATAATTTCTGCAAGCATCTTAAGCGCGGTATGATAATTTATTGGTTGGGATTATAATATTGATTGTTAGTATAATCACTTCGTTTAGTTAATTTTAAGTCTTGTAATATGGTAGCTTTTACGCGCAAGGTAACATTATAAGATTTATAATATCCAAATGGCAACCATTGCACGTTCAGATCCCAGCAATGCAGATCGCGGTATATGCCAAAAGACGTGGCGCTGCTTAGCTTGCTAGCCCTGATATCGTAGTTGGTAGTATACTGCACCTTCCATTTAGGGGTCACGTTTACATCGCCGCTAATCATTACCGTGTTGGTAACACCAGTGGCAATATAACTGTTATTGTAAGTAAAACTATAACTCAGCGACACGTTCCACGGTACATTAAAATCCACGTAAGCGCTTGGATCGCTGTTCAGCAGGGCTAATTTGGCGGCCTGTTCGGGGTTCATGGTTTGTAATGTGGTGCCTGGAGCTGGGGGGGGTAAATGTGGTTTAAAAAGAGCCGGGTTTAAACTGGCGCTTGCCGAAACATTAAATGAAGTTAAGGTTGGAAACTTCCCATCCTGGAATGAATACCGGTTAATCTGCTGTTTATATTTAACGATCTGCTGATTTGAAATGGAATCCTTTACCTGAGTGACGTAAGGATCCAATGTACCACCCATGGTTACGTTCAGCTTATCTTTAAACAAGGAAGTGTGCCCCGAAAAGGTAATAGCCGAAAGTTTGAAGGAATCGGCAGCAAAATTGTAAAATGTAGATATGTTGAAACCCTCTAATATTTTTATCTTCTTGTCTGTAGTAGAGGTATCGGTACTTTTTGGGCGCAATTTGGCTTCAATACTGTTATCAATTGCTAATCCTACGCCAGCAGTTTTGCCAATTCCGGGCCCACCGTAAACCGAATTCTGGAAAATAGAATATTTATTAGCAGTTATAGGATAAGGTACAATAGCATTGCTAACCAGTGTTTGATAATAACCATATCCAGGGCTTGAAAAATCGGGGCTATAGCTAAAGCTCAGGGACGGTGTTGCCACATATCTTATCTGTTTTACCTTGCTGTTTTTAAAGGTTAACGTGCTATATATTTTAGTTGACACGCCGCCGCCAAGTGTATAATTACCAGCTCTTTTAAAGCCGCCAACGGTATCAAGAGTTGGCGTTTGGCTGCCGTTTATACTTCCCCGTTCAAAGCTTTCGCGAATGGTTTGAAAATACCAGCGCTCGGTATAATTAGCGCTCAGGTTAAACTGGAAATAGTGAAATAAATTCTGACTAAAACCTATAGGGATCTGGTGCTGGATCCCATTTTGCAATCTCTTGGTTAACGTAGCGCTTTGAAAGAGTTCCGATTCGGGTACGTCATTGATCTTGTTGGTGGCCTGTAAGCTGTATCCAACAGTTATTTTTTGATACCATTTTTGTGGCCCTACCCTTTCCTTTGAGTCAAAGGGGCTTATTGTTGCCATGTTAAAGTTAAGGGTAGGCAGTTCGAGGGTGACCGTTTTAGCGGTAAGGTCCTGACTGTGGGACAGGTTGATTGTAAGGTTAAAGGGAGTTCCTGCCCATACCCTGCCGTATGAAATGCTTGATTGCAGTGTATTTTGAGTAAGGGTTTGAAGATTATACCCTTCTGTTGCGCCGTTACGCTGAAAAAACCCGGAGGTACCAGCATTTACTGATGCGCTGAAAGTAGTTCCTGGGTTTGAATTAGGGTTCTGACTATGAGACCAATCAATATGAAAATCTTTATTGGCAGGATCAACGGGCAAGCCGTTCTTGGTCGAACTAAAGCTTAACTGTATATTTCCTGAATATTTGTACCTGTTCAGATACCGGGCCGCAGTAGTTACTTCATATGATCCTTTTGAATAAATAGTACCCGTATTGGTAAGGTCGATATAATCATTCAATGCAATATAATACCCGAAATTTCTTAAATAAAAGCCCTGTTGCGGGTCTTCACCAAAAGTTGGAATGATCACACCTGATGTACGCTGGTTGGGTTTTGGGAAAAACCCGAACGGTATCGCCAGCGGAAGAGGTACACCTTCAATTTCAAGATATGCAGGCCCGGATATGATCTGATTCTTCTCACCTATACCTTTAGTGATCACTATACCGAAGTGCGTATCCGGATAAGGCAGATCGCAGGTACTGAAGATAACATTATGATAAGCCGCCTGTTCATCGTTTAGCTTTTTAACCTGGCCTCCTGAAATAAAGTTCCCCTCCTGCTCAGAAGCAGCGTTATAAATCTTGCCTTTTTTAGTTTCGTAGTTAAAACGCAGTGAATCTGATGTCACCGGTTTCTCATTTTTTTGTTTGGATATGGGTCTGCCGATGTATCTTTTAGTGAGTGGGTCGATACGGCCGCTGGCAAACATGATCTTGTTTTTATAGTCGACCCGGATATAATCGGCATCCAGTTCAAAATCCTCATAGGTTACGCGTGCACGGCCATAAAGGTATGATATCTGGCGTGCATCATCATAGCGGGTCGAATCCTCGGCGTGCGCGTTAACAATTGATTTTAAGCCACCTTTGTTCTTGGTAGTGTCATTTTTAGCAGTTCCTTTTTTTGTAGCTGAAGTTGAGGCAGATTTTTTACCTTTAAGGAATTTCTTGAATTTTGCAGAGTCAAGCTTAATAATGGTATCGATGACTGGCCTGCGGCCAATAAATCTGCTAACTTTTGCAGATGCTATTACGTTTACCAATAAAATGATTACAAGCAGAAAAAACAGGCTTACGAATTTCAAAATCGATTATGAATAGTATTTTTGCAGGTATTGTTAACAGCGCTCAAAAATAATGAAACCATCAGATTATCCGTTATAATTAATGATGAATAATCTGATCGCTTCATCACAACATAAAAAACAAATTATATTGATGAAAAATAAGACATTGAAAAGATTGATTTACGGTTTATCAGCATTTGTTATTTCCCTTTCACTTTTTTCTTTTAAGTCAATTGATCCTATAAAGAAGGATACCGTTACACGCAATACCGACAGTGGTTTTAAACTCAGAACCATTATCATTGATGCCGGTCATGGTGTCCGTCCTGCCGGAGCAGTCGGCCACTTTTCTCCGGGTGCAAAAGGTACCTATTCCTTTGAGAGAAATGTAACGCTTGCCATAGCGCTTAAATTGCAAACTGCGATAGAAAAAGAATTAAATGGTATAAAGGTAGTGTTAACAAGGTCGACAGATGAAGATGTATCCTGGCCCCGCAGATCGGAAATTGCCAATGAAAACAAGGGCGACCTTTTTATTTCATTACATTGCAATTCATTAGCCGACCGTACTGTACGCGAGGTGGTGGGCCATAGGCACCACAAACCGATTTACCATACCACAACCGTCCCGGATCGGTCGGGCAAGGGTGTTTTGTTGCTGGTGTATGGGACCTGGCGTGCTAAAGAAGAAGAAAAGGCTATAAAACAGACACAAATAGAGGATGATTCAGAAATGAACAGCACCGTGGACCCCAATGACCCGGAAACTATGATCCTGATAAACGAGTACAAAACCAAATTTCGCAAGCAAAGCATACACTTAGCCAATTTGATCAACACTGAGTTTGTGGATACCGATGGCCGGAAAAGTGAAGGCATCAGGGAACAGGGTGTACTGGTATTATGCCACAGCGCTATGCCTTCGGTATTGGTAGAAACTGGTTATATTAATAATCCTGATGATGAAGACTACTTAAACTCGGAAAAAGGGCAAAACGAGATAGTAGACTCTATTGTTAGAGCCTTAAAAAATTATAAAGATGAAGTTGAACAGGTGTCTAAATAAATAGATATGAGATAGTAGCGTTGAGACGCTAAATTGCTTTTCCATGTCTCAAACGCTATATCTCCAATCTAAATCTCAATCTAAACTATGAAAATATCAAACGAAACAAAAATAGGGGTACTTACTATTTTAGCGATAACTGTACTGGTTTTGGGTTATAGTTATTTGCGGGGTAATGAAATTTTTTCGGGAACAAATAAGTTTTACGCAGTTTACAAGAGCGTAGAGGGGCTTTCGGTATCAAAACCTGTGATGGTAAACGGCTTCCAGATAGGGCACGTTTCTAATATGCAGCTGCAGCCTGACGGACATACAATTGTTGAATTTAAGATCGATACAAAATATAATATCCCGGATAATACCCTTGCCAAGCTCGTAAGCGCCGATCTTTTGGGCTCAAAGGTGATCGTATTTGAGATGGGCAACAGCAAGAATTATGCTGATAATAAAGACACGCTGAAAGCCGATATACAAGGCAGCCTGGCAGAGAGCCTCCAACCGATACAAAAAAAGGCCGAAGACCTTATTACTAAAATGGATTCGTCACTGGCATCGATAAATAAAATTATGAATCCTGATTTTCAGAAAAATGTGGACCGCAGCTTTTTAAGCATCGCCAATTCATTGCAAACACTTGAGGGTACTACTAAGAAAATAGATGCACTGGTAGGTTCACAAACCGGGCATATCAATGCGATATTGGTTAATGCCGAAGGTGTTTCTGATAATTTAAAAACAAGCACTTCGCACTTAAATACAATCGCCGGTAATTTTGAAACCTTCAGCAGCGACCTGTCGCACTCCAATATCAAGCAAACACTGGATAATGCCAATAAGGCCGTTGCAGATCTTCAGGCTTCAATAGCCAAAATAAACGATGGCAAGGGCTCAATAAGCCTCTTATTAAATGACAATAAATTATACAACAACCTCGATAGCGCCTCCAATAGTCTCAATAAATTATTAATTGATCTGAAAGCTCATCCAAAAAGGTACGTCAGCTTCTCAGTTTTCGGTAAAAAAGACAAATGATTTGATGTGTGAATTTCAAATGTGCAGATGTGCAAATGAAGCGCAATGATGTGCGAATTTCAGATGTGCAAATGAAGCGAAAGATCAAATAATCTGCACATTTGCATATTCGCACATCTGCACATCAACTAATCTCCTATAACAAACGTCTTTCCCTCAACTGCTAATTCCGTATCGGGGAAAACGCTCCGTGCTTCATCCAAAAGCTCATTCAAGGTCTTGTACCTGGCAGAGAAATGCCCTATAAGCAACTTTTTCGCGTGAGTTTTTAATGCTACTTCGCCTGCCTGTAATGCAGTGGTATGATAAGTGCCTTGTGCCCTATCGAGCATGTTATTTAAAAAAGTGGATTCGTGATATAACAGGTCAGCATTGCTGATCTGGGCAAAATAATTTTCGTTGTACATTGTATCTGAGCAATAAGCATAGGTTTTAGGCTCATCGGCACCGATGGTAATATCTGCATTCTTGTACAGTTTACCATTAGGTGCAAGGTAATCTGCCCCCTTCTTAATGGCCGCATAGTATTCAACAGGGATATCCAGGTCGGCTATCTTTTCCTTTATGATTTTTCTTAGTCTCCTTTTTTCCCTGAATAAAAATCCGGTGCAAGCGATACGGTGGTCAAGCGGGATAGTTTCTACTATAATATCCGGGTTATCCAGGATGACCTGAACCCTGGAGGCGTCAGTAAAAATAAAGTCGATATCAAACTGTAAAGTAGTATCTGAATATTTTAGTTGCAGGTCGATGATCTCCTTTAATTCAGGCGGGCAAACCAATTTGAGTGGCTTTGTGCGCCCGTTAAGGTGCATAGACGATAGCAGGCCTACCAAACCCAGGTAATGATCCCCGTGAAGATGACTGATAAAGATATGATCAATGCGACTTGGCTTTACATCAAAGCGCAGCATCTGTTGCTGGGTGCCTTCACCGCAATCAATTAAATATAAGCGCTCGTTAATATTAAGCGCTTGTGCTGACGGGTTTCTGTTAAAAATGGGGGTTGCCGAGCTGCTTCCAAGTATTGTTACCTCAAATTTCATATCAGGTAAACAATATTTGTTTTTATTTTGCTTCTTTCTTCAATTGTTTTTCAACTTCTTCCATAAAAACAAGATCAATCGCTTCTTCTGTGCTCGGAACAATGGAAAGTACACTGTCTAATTGGGATATGGAGATCAGCCGGGCGACAGCGTCATTCAGGCCTGAAAGTATGAATACGCCAGATGCATTTTTGCATAAGCGGTGCCCAACAAGTAAACTACTTAATCCTGATGAATCAGCAAATTTTATCTGAGAAAGATCCATGATGATATTTCTCTGCCCCTCGGTATTGATCAATATCAACTCGGATTTTAATTGCGGTGTCACTAACGAATTTAGTTTTGATTCGTTGAGTTTCAACAAAACATACTTTTCGTGCTTATCAACAGTAAATTTCATCTTTTGTTAATTATGCTACTAAGATATAATTTTTTTATCTACAATAAAAAATTACAAAGCGGTTAACGCCTTGTTTATAGCTGCCTCTACCCTGTTCAGCACCTGCCCTTCGGCAGGCTTTACAAAATTTTCGCCGGTTATTTGTTCAAATAGCTCTATATAACGTTCTGATATTGAGTTGACTATATCATTTGTCATAAACGGAACAGCTTGTCCGTCCTTACCCTGGAAACCGTTTTCGATCAGCCATTTCCTAACAAATTCTTTTGACAATTGCCTTTGAGGTTCGCCATTTTTCTGTCTTTGTTCGTAACCTTCTTGATAAAAGTACCTTGAAGAGTCGGGTGTATGTATCTCATCTATCAGATAAATTTTCCCATCAACCTTCCCAAACTCATATTTGGTATCCACCAAAATCAGTCCTCTTTGTGCGGCAATTTCTGTTCCCCGTTGGTATAAAGCCCTGGTATATTTCTCCAGTTCTGTATAATCGCTTTCAGAAACTATCCCCTTTGCAAGTATCTGTTCCCGCGATATATCCTCATCATGCCCTACTGATGCCTTTGTTGTCGGTGTGATAATAGGCTCAGGCAGTTTGTCATTTTCCTTCAGTCCATCAGGCATGCTTACACCGCATATTGTTCTCTTTCCCGAACTGTATTCGCGCCAGGCATGTCCGGCCAAATAGCCGCGTATCACCATCTCCACTTTAAACGGCTCGCATATACGCCCGATGGTCACACTTGGATCAGGTACGCTGATCACCCAGTTTGGAACTATATCAGCAGTAGCCTGCAAAAATTTGGCAGCTATCTGGTTCAAAACCTGCCCTTTATAAGGTATCGGCTCCGGCAATACCACATCAAATGCAGAGATGCGGTCGCTCACAACCATTGCCAGGTATTTGTTGTCAATTGTATATACATCCCGCACCTTACCCTTATAAAAGCTGGTTTGGTTTGGAAATTGAAAATGTGTTTCTTTTATTGCGTTCATTCTTTTAGTTCATGGTTCATTGTTGATAGTTCATGGTAAGATGGCTATGAACCATCAACTATGAACTATAAACCCTACTGTATATCCCCGTAAGCCTCCAATATTTTTCTTACCAGTTTGTGGCGTACCACGTCTTCACCTGTAAGGTAGATGATTTCTATTCCTTTTATATCTGTCAATATTCTTAGAGCTGTATGCAAGCCCGATTGTTGTTTTTTGGGTAGGTCGATCTGTGTAACGTCACCAGTAACAATAAATTTGGCTGTTGGGCCCATACGGGTCAAAAACATCTTGAGCTGCATATCGGTCGCATTTTGGGCCTCATCTAATATCACAAAGCAGTTATCCAGTGTACGGCCACGCATAAATGCCAGCGGGGCTATTTCAATAGTACGGTTTTCCAGGTACACCTTTAACTTTTCAGGTGGAATCATATCATCCAGCGCGTCATATAATGGACGCAGGTATGGATCGATCTTTTCCTTCAAATCACCCGGTAAAAAACCAAGGTTCTCCCCTGCTTCAACTGCCGGGCGTGTAAGGATAATGCGTTTGATCTCTTTATTTTTTAGTGCACGCACCGCTAATGCTACAGCAGTATAGGTTTTCCCTGTACCTGCCGGACCAATGGCGAACAGGATATCATTTTTATCAATGGCCGTAACCATTCGTTTTTGATTAGCTGTGCGGGCCTTTACCAATACACCGTTGGGCCCAAATACCAAAACCTCGCCGGTTGTAGATTTATCAGCTACGGGTTCAGCAGTTGTGTTTGAAGACGCCTTTGAACCCAGGATCCTTTCCAGATCGGTAATATTCAGGTTTTCAAATTTTTCGACATGGTTCAGCAAATGACTGAATTTTTCATCGAAGATGGTTAGCTCATGGTCGTCGCCTAAAACTTTTAGTTCGTTCCCCCGCGCTACCAGCTTCAGTTTCGGATATTGTTTTTTAATGATCTCGAAATGATCGTTATTTGGTCCCCATAAAACTGCTGGGTTGATGTTGTCAATTGATATTTTAAGTTCGTTCAACAGGAATTGATTTTATAGTTGCAGATTTTTTATGAATTAAAAATTGAATATTTGTAGCACTGAATGCTTGCACAAGATTAGCAATAAATATTTGAAAAATTAATGGCAATAATAACTTTAACTACTGATTTGGGCGATAAGGATATTTACCAGGCTGCCCTTAAAGGAAGTATCTACAAACTGTTGCCATCAGTAAACATAGTTGACATTACGCACAGTGTTGCGGCCTTTAACGTACAGCAAGCCGCTTTTATACTAAAAAACAGTTTTTATTATTTTCCCGATGATACAGTTCACCTGATCGGTATAGATACTGTGTACAATAAAGGCACCAAATACCTGGCTATGCGCTACAAAAATCATTATTTTGTTGGCGCGGATAATGGCATTTTCTCGCTGATGTTTGACACCGAGCCCGATGATATGGTGGAGATCAACATTATGCAGGACCTTAAATTTTTACACTTCCCGCTTGCTGACATATTTGTGAGGGCCGCGTGCAATTTAGCCAGCGGCGGTAAATTAAGTGAGATCGGCCTGCCGGTAACCAGCATCGAAAAGAAGATGAATTTGCAGCCTGTTATTGAGAAAAATGTGATCAAAGGTGCGGTAATTTATATTGATTCGTTCCAGAATGTAATCACTAATATTACCAAGGAATTTTTCAATAAAGTGCAGCAAGGCAGGAAGTTTGTGCTGTATTTCAAACGCAACGAGACAATAAATCAGCTTAGCTGGCATTATAATGAGGTACCCGAGGGTGAAAAACTGTGCTTATTCGGCATCAGCGATCACCTGGAAATCGCCATTAATAAAGGCAATGCCAGTGGTTTGCTGGGATTAACCCTTGGCGACAGCGTTATTATTGATTTTGAGTGATCTATCTTCCATCTTATGAAACCATCATGAGCCACCGCTAAAAACTGGAATGTGAGGCTCATGATAGCTTCATTTCCATTAAAAAACAAATTATTCTAATGAAAAAACTTGTTCTTTTAACTGTTATATGCCTTTGGCATACCTTTATTTTTGCTCAAGGCAGTACCAACAGCGACTCATTAGCCTACCAGCTTCAGCGTGCAAAGATAAATGCCATGCTCGCCCAACGAACTGTAAAATTTGGCCAGTACAGTGAGAGCCTGAGCAAACATACCGGGATATTCGGCCTGCAAACGAAGAAAGATATCCGCCGCTCAAATGATATTCTGATGGATATTGCCAAAACCGACGACAGTATTTTTATGCAGATCAAAATTCTGCTGAACTATCGCGCCTATCAGCAGCAGCAGGCGCAAACAAAATCTGTTCAGGCTGAAAATTATAGCCTGGCTTACATGGGTACCATTAACAAGTTAAGGGAGCAAATTGATGAGTTAAAGAGGGCCGCTATCATTGAAAAACAACAGCAGGGAAAGAGATTGCGCACATATATTATCATATTTGTTCTCATGCTTGGGTCAATTTTATATTTAATCACTAAAAAACGTAGAGTTAACACTTAATTTAGCAGGGTTATTTAAAAACACAAATG
>Ga0206890_1039_pt1 | contig 38616 bp, 31 predicted proteins | sample Alteio_BWOrgHeat_58_FD_152960 | JGI IMG/M metagenome (GOLD analysis project Ga0206890, IMG submission 152960) | Enriched cells from forest soil in Barre Woods Harvard Forest LTER site, Petersham, Massachusetts, United States - Alteio_BWOrgHeat_Nextera6 ... | reverse complement strand
GCTCATTCATACAAGAGCATGAAGCGATCCATTACCAGCCTAATGAAGTATTGATCGCATCGGGCGGCCGCCCGCTGATCTATGCACTGTTCAAAACCATTGTTGATAAAAACGATAAAGTAATTTACCCCGTTCCCTCGTGGAACAACAATCATTACACGTCGATGAACCATGGGGTTCATTGTGCCATCCAGACATTGCCTGAAAATAATTTTATGCCCACCGCGGCTGATATTGCTCCCCATATCCCCGGCGCAACCCTGCTGTGCCTGTGCACGCCCCAGAATCCCACCGGCACTACAATGTCCAGGGAAATACTGGAAGCTATTTGCGACCTCATTCTCGAAGAAAACAACAAGAGAAGCAAAAAGGACAAAAAGCTTTACCTGATGTTTGACCAGATGTATTCCCTGCTCACTTATGGCGACATCAAGCATTTCAACCCTGTATCCTTACGCCCCGGAATGAAGGAATATACGATATTCATTGACGGTATATCCAAGTCATTCGCGGCTACCGGTGTGAGAGTAGGATGGGCTTTAGGGCCTTTGCCGGTACTGTCTAAAATGAGAGCGCTCCTGAGCCATATAGGCGCATGGGCGCCAATGGCAGAACAGAAAGCAACTGCGCAATTTTTATTACAAAAGGAAGTTGTTGAGCAATACCTTACCCACTTTAAAAGAGAGCTCTGCGAAAGGTTGTTTAGTATTTATGATGGCCTTATGGTACTTAAATCAAAAGGGTACCCGGTAGATTGCATTACCCCGCAGGCTGCCATTTATCTAACCATTAAGCTGGACCTTGTGGGTAAAGAAGCTGAGGGTATTGCACTCGCCAACCAACGACAGGTGACCGAGTATATCCTGAACAAAGCCAAACTGGCTATTGTACCTTTCTATGCCTTTGGTGCAGATGAACACTCGTGCTGGTACCGGTTGAGTGTTGGCACTTGTAGAAAATCTGAAATTCCGGAGATCCTTACGTTGCTCGAAAACGCGATAAATGAACTACGGTAAGAAACGAGAATTTCCCGTATGCCAAAATAAATCACCATGTACGGGTGGTTGATGAACTAGTAGTCAGTCTTTTTATCTAAAGCACAAAGGTTTAATAATCTCCATAAGACGTCTGAGGCAATATAGTCAGGGCTTCTTCAAGTTGTTTATCGCTTGGGGCAATTCCGTGCCATTCATGGGTGCCTTCCATAAAGGCGATCCCCTTACCCATAACGGTGTGCATGAGTATGCACACGGGTTTTCCCTTGCCGGTTGCCGCCTTTGCGGTAGCTAATCCTTTTAACACCTCGTCCATGTCATTACCGTTCATTTCCATCACCTGCCAGCCAAATGCTTCAAACTTGTCTTTTAAAGAACCAAGACCCATCACCTGGTTGGTAGGGCCATCTATCTGTTGTCCATTATAATCAACGGTAGCGATAAGGTTATCTATTTTGTGGTGGGCGGCAAACATGATGGCTTCCCAATTCTGCCCTTCCTGCAACTCGCCATCGCCATGCAATGAATAAACAATATGGTTGTCCTTATTCATTTTTTTTGCAAGGGCTGCGCCCGAGGCCACGCTCATGCCCTGGCCAAGGGAACCGCTGGCTATACGGACGCCTGGCAAATGCTCATGCGTGGCCGGGTGGCCCTGCAAACGGGAACTGATATGCCGGAAGGTGCTCAATTCACCTACCGGGAAGTAACCTGAGCGGGCTAACACACTATAAAATACGGGCGATATATGGCCATTTGACAGAAAGAAAATATCTTCTCCAATTCCATCCATATCAAAACCGGGCTTGCGATCCATTACCTGGAAATACAGGGCAGTAAAAAAATCAGCGCAACCTAATGAGCCGCCGGGATGGCCGCTCTGCACTTTATGTACCATTCGTACAATATCCCTGCGCACCTGGGTGGCCATTTCCTTCAAATTATTCGTATCCATTCGTTAGTGTGAAATTGTGTGCAAAAGTAACAGATGATACTGATTTTTTACAGAAAAATATAAATGAACTACTTTTTAGCATCAAATACACTGCACAACCTTACCTGACGTAATTTGCGGCCCAGAAATGGAAAATACGATAGCGACAAAAAAGTATTTCACGGCGCAACTCATCTCCTGGCATGCTGCAACAAATAGCCGCAGCCTCCCCTGGAAAAACGAAAAAGACCCATACAAAATATGGCTGTCGGAAGTGATCCTGCAGCAAACACGCGCCCTGCAGGGGCTGCCCTATTACCTGCGCTTCACAGAAACATTCCCCAGGATCGAAGATATGGGGGCCGCTGACGATGACCATGTATTCAGACTATGGCAAGGATTGGGATATTACAACCGCTGCAAAAACATGCTGGCCACAGCGCGGTATATAGCGAATGAGTTGCACGGAAAATTTCCTGAAAGCTATGAAGGCCTTTTGGAATTGAGAGGAATAGGGCCATACACTGCCGCAGCTATAGCCTCTTTTGCCTACGGACTTCCGAACGCCGTTGTTGATGGCAACGTATACCGTGTACTCGCCAGGTATTTTGGCATAGACATTCCTTTTGATACTACAGAAGGAAAGAATTTATTTGCTTTGTTGGCCCAGGAATTGTTATATGTTAAGGATAGCGCAGCATATAACCAGGCTATAATGGATCTTGGCGCTACAGTGTGCTCACCCCGCAGTCCACTATGCGCCGAGTGTCCTTTGAAAAAAAAATGTATAGCCTGTCACAACGGCCTTACAGAATCATTGCCCGTAAGAAGCAAAAAACAATCCGTGCGCAAGCGATACTTCCATTACTTGTTACTGCAATGGCAAGATAAGCTGTGGATACACAAGCGGACCGAGAAAGATATCTGGCAAAACCTGCATCAGCCTTTTCTCATCGAAAGCAGCCAGGCTATGGAAATAGGCCAAATAACACAACATGATTTTTTTAAAGACAACGATGTTAGTTACTCATCAATTATATATAACGGTGCGGTTACCCAACGGCTGACACACAGAATTATTGAAAGCCGCTTTTATAGTATTAAATTACCGAAAAAGCCTAAAATGAGGAATTTAAAAGGCAGTTGGTTAGATGCCAACGACCTAAAAAAAACCGCTTTCCCAAAAACGATTGTTTCTTTTTTAGAAAAAAATTTATACTTTTAGATGTCATTAGGTTATAATTTTTATTATTTGAAAAATTGAAACTGTCATGAGGGGGGTTAATAAAGTATTACTGATAGGAAATCTTGGACGGGAACCAGACCTGCAATATCTCGAGGGAAATATAGCTGTGGCGAAATTTCCATTGGCTACCACGGAGACATACAAAGACAAGAGCGGCACCCTGGTATCACAGACTGAATGGCACACGGTAGTACTTTGGCGCGGACTGGCAGAGCTGGCACAAAAATATCTGCACAAGGGCAGCCTTGTATATATAGAAGGGAGGATCAGGACACGTAACTGGGAGGACAAAGACAAAAACAAAAGATTTAGCACGGAAATAGTTGGGGATAACCTGGTGATGCTCGATAAGCGAAAAGACAACAGCGACATACATGCCGGGGACGGTGCAACGCAAACTGAAAGCACGGCTATTCCCGATATGAATTTTGAGGCTGGAGGCATTACAGGAAATATTACTAAAGATGACCTCCCGTTTTGATGGTATATTTTTTATGTTACGATTAGGGGAAGAAGCGCTTTTGTTTCTGTCCCTTTTTTTAATTTTGAGGCAATCACCAAACTACGATACACTTGGAAAGTACTGAAGGCGATACGAATCTAACATCTCTATTATTGCAAATAACTACGGGAATATCTTCCCCGTCAAACGCCACCATACTTATAATAGCTATACTGATACTATTGCTGATGTCTGCTATCATCGCGGGAGCGGAAACTGCTTTCTTTTCCCTTTCTGCCAAAGACATTAACTATCTTAAAACCAAGGAAAAAACCAATTCGCGAATAGCCTCCCAACTATTGGAACACCCAAAAATGCTCCTTGCGACTATACTGGTGTCCAATAACTTTATAAACATTGCAATTGTTATTACCACGAATTTTTTGATCAGTTCTATGCTTTTTCATGATCATAATAATCAGGTGATCATCAGTTCCATGTTTTCCGTTAAAGTGAATAACATCCTTTCTTTTTTGATACAAGTAGTGTCAGTTACTTTCTTACTGGTCCTTTTCGGCGAAGTGCTACCTAAAGTCTATGCCACCCAAAATAATTTGCGCATGGCCATCTTCTCGGCTCCATTTGTTAAGGTATTGATGACTATTTTCCAACCTATAAGCAGGACATTGGTAAATTCCACTAATTTCATTGAAGGCAAGATCGGCGCCAAAAACAATAAAAATATCAGTAATGAGGATTTTGAACATGCCATCGAGTTAACAGTGGGTCATACGGCGACGAAGGAAGAAGTGAATATTTTCAAAGGCATCCTAAAGTTTGGGAATATATATGCCAAGCAGGTAATGCGCACGCGTATGGATGTAAGCGCAATTGATTATGACATGACTTTTTTAGAACTCAGGGAATACTGCCTTGAAGCTGGGTATTCGCGCCTGCCGGTATACAAAGAAAGCCTTGATAAGGTGGCAGGGGTAATACATACCAAAGACCTGCTACCTCATATTGACAAGGACACTTTTGAATGGCATACACTTATCCGCACTGCCTACTTTGTACATGAGGGCAAGTTGATTGAGGACCTGCTTAAAGAATTTCAGCAAAAGCGAATGCATTTTGCAATAGTGGTAGATGAGTTTGGCGGCACATCGGGTATCATAACCCTGGAAGACATAATGGAGGAGATAATAGGTGATATCCGGGACGAGTTTGACGAAGAAGACCTCAATTACAAAAAAATAGACGACCAGAACTTTATCTTCGAAGGCAAGACGCTGATTAATGATGTGTGTCGTGTGATAGGCGTTCCATCAGATACGTTCGATGGTGTACGCGGCGAAAGTGATTCCCTGGCGGGGCTCATCATCGAGATATCGGGAAAATTCGCAGCGGTAAACGAAACGGTATCGTACGAACAATATGAATTTACCGTGTTAGCGATCGATAAAATGCGCATTCAGCGCGTAAAAGTTACTATTCACCAGGCGGTAGCGAACGAGGAGTAAACACCCCAAACTCCTAAAGGGGCCTCCCATATTGAAAAATATCTGTTGACCGGCTAATATTTTAAACAAGGTTTAATAGTTGGAAGCAGCCGCTTTATCAAAATAGAAAACATCAATTGCTAAGCCGGCCTTATAGGGCTTCCACCCCAGCTGCTGTTTGACTGCAGGTTTTCGCCTTTCATCACCAGCGACAAAGCATCCATATTTACGTTGTCGCCTATCTCGCTGTCGTATAGAATTATAGTACGCGCTCCTATGCTGCATCGCTTGCCGATTTTTACAGGACCTACCTTCATCACCCGGTCTTCAAACAAATGAGTTTGCGGGCCGCAATCTTCATTCAAGGCCGTATCATCTCCTATATGCACCATGTCAGTTTCAGTGATATCTGTGGTATTCATCCATACACGTTTACCTGTTTTTACACCCATTAACCGCAGGAATATCGGCAGCCAGGGGGTTCCTCTCATAAAATCCAACAGGAAAGGCACAGAAAGCGCTTCATAGGTGGAAGTAATTGCTTCGCTGCGCCATACTTTTGAGGTCCACATTGGCTTTTGTTCAGGTTTGTAAATACCCACTGTAAGCCACTTGAGCATCGTTGTTACCAAAAAGGCAGGCAAGCCCATAAAAAACAGATAATAGAAGGGCATCATAATAATTATCTTCCACCACGGATCTTCCACAATGAGATCGTGGCCATAAGCGATAAAGAGAATACTACAGATAAGGATAACAGTCTCTGGTATGAGAATGCGGATAAACTCGACAATGCTCCTGGCCAGTACCCGGGCAGGTGATGGCCGAGCAGTGAGCGCTGTCGCAAAAGTCCTGCTTGCCTGCCTGCGGGGCAATGCTATGGCCGGTGAACCGAACCAATCCCTGGCATTTCCCTCCCTCAATTGTTCAGTAGAAGGCGGAGTGGACAATACACCAATAAGCATACGGCCGGGTAAGTGGTAGCCCTGTGGTATGAGTGCACTGTTACCCACAAAACTATTATTGCCAATCACCGTTTTATCTAAGATTAATTGCTGCCCTCTCACATCTGCCTCACCCAGGGTTACCGCATCAGCAACAAATGACCCCTTCCCTATCTCCAATAACGGATGAGTGACACTGCTTGCCGTTGATATCTCTGTATTCCTGCCTACTTTGGCGCCCAAAGCCCGGAACAAAAGTGATATATAAACCGTGGCATAAATCGGATGCAACACAATAAGAGATAAAGACATCAACTGGTCTGCAAACCATTTTCGCACATAAAACGGGCTGTATATGGGATACTTGCCCGGTTTTATGCCCCATTGCAATAATCGTGTAAGCAAAATCGTTACCACGGCAAATACTACGATATAGCTCAATGCAAGCGACGGAGTGATAATAAGGTAACTAAAGTCGTAATCGGGCGTGGAGTTATCAATGTTCTGGATAATAAAAATAGTGGGCAATAGCGGCAACAACACTACAAAAGGAAAAAGCAGCAGTGTCAATGTGAAGATAAACGAGTACTTCCTGCGCCTGGCGGCAGAAACAACCAGGGGTTGCGGCAAGTCTTCGATCGCTTTCTTTTCCTTAAGGGCAGCCGGGCTTCCCTGCCATATCTCGCCGCTTCGAATCGTTTTGCCCTCCTGCAGGAAGCTTAGATCCTGTAACTCGCCCCAGGCTTCTATTTCCGCGCCGCCGGCTACTATCGCGCTACTACCCACATACGCATGGTCGCCGATATGGATACTGCGTAACTTGAGCATCCCATCCTCTACAAATGCATTGTTGAGCACTACCTGGGAACTGAGGCTCACATCGCTGCCAATGGTAATCAAATCTTCCGCGCCAATAGAAATTGCAGCTAACTGCGCATCATCGGCAACTTTTACCCCCATTCTGCGCAGGTAACCGCAGTAGAGCGGCGTTCCATTTAAAAATTGGGATGGAAGGAGCCGCTGCATCGTCTTTACAAACCACCAGCGAAAATAATACCCACCCCATAATGGGTAGTCACCTTCCTTCATTTTACCAATCACTAACCATTTGACGCCGATGCTAAATGCCGCAAACAGTGGTGGTATCAGGCAAAACATACATAAAGCCGTAACAACACCATAAGTAGGGTTTTTGGTTTCTTCCGCCACATAGTAATAACCTAAATAGGGGAAAAATATCTGCACAGCAAAAAGACCATACAAAAAAAGCAGCGAAAATGTTTGGGCCAGCCAGCATAATAAATATCGCTCTCGGGGCACTTCATTGAAAACACGCTTTTCCCTGGCCTCGGCCGCGGGTTTCGTTTCCCAATAATTAACCAGCGCGTCGAGTGGCCGCTGAAGATAAACATCCTTTAACGAAGCCTGCGGCACATTCGCCTCCCGCCGGAGACGTGATACGAATGCCGCAGCCAACAGTGAGTGCCCGCCAAGATCCGTGAAAAAATCATTGGAAAGGTCAATATCCCGGTTTGGGAAAAATTTACGCAAGGCCGCAATAACCCGCTCGCCGAGCGGCGCATCAAGGTCTATCACCTCATTAGTGATGGAGGCCGCATTCTCCAGCAACATCGCCGGGACGGGCAATGCCTTTCTGTCTATTTTGCCGCTGGACAGCCTGGGCATTTCTGAGAGTTGCATAATGACACTGGGCACCATGTATGCCGGCAATACTTTAGCAAGCTCTTCGCGAATATGCTGCTGGTTCATCTTCACCGGATCATCACATACAACATATCCGGCAAGATGATCCTGTCCGTTAACGTCCTTTTTTACTACTACTGCCGCAGCGGTAATATCCGGCAGAGTGCTCAACCGGCTTTCTATTTCGCCGAGCTCAATCCGGTAACCGCGCAATTTTACCTGGTCATCAAATCTTCCCTGGAAGTCTATGCTCTTATCGGGATTTATAATAGCCGCATCCCCTGTTCTATAGACCGTATCTCCCGGCAAGGCGGCTAACGACGATGGCTTGGGAACAAACTTTTTTTGTGTCAGGTCCGGCAGGTTTATGTATCCTTTACATACACCTGCCCCTGTAATCACTAGTTCGCCGCGCTCACCCATGGGCAATATATTCAGTTGCTCATCTACAACGGCTAGGTTATAGTTGGGCAGCGGGGCGCCGATGGTAATGGGATCACCGGGGTTTAGGGCAATAATCGTTGCAGTAACCGTAGTTTCAGTTGGGCCGTAGCTGTTGTAAAAACGACGGGATGGAACAGACCAACGAGCCACCACTTGAGCTGTACAAGCCTCTCCGCCCGCATTTACTATTCTGAGCAGCGGCACATCATCTTCCATCACTGCGAGAAGGCTGGGCACTGCATGCAATACGGTAATCCGTTGTCTCCTCAAGACCTCATCAAGCTCGTCAATGGATTTGGCTGTAGCTGCATCAGCTACCCACAACGTGGCCCCGGCAAAATAGCTTATCCACGTTTCCTCGCACCACATGTCAAATGAAACCGAAAAACCCTGATATACCCGGTCTTTGCTGCTTACCTCAAGCACTGTTTGCTCAGCCCGTACAAAATGGCATATCTGCCGGTGCGCAATGGGTATTCCCTTAGGTTTACCAGTGCTTCCGGAAGTGTATAGCACATAGGCCCAATTATCCGGCTGTGCGCCTGGTGTAATACTAATTTTTATATTCGCTGACGGTTGCGGAACGACTGAAAAAACTGGGCTGTCAAGATTCAGCTTATCCTGGCTAATGTATCCTTTAGCCCCTACTTCATTGAGCACCGTTTCCACACGTTCGGCGGGCATTTCACGGTCCAGGGGTACATACGCAGCACCAACTTTTACTATGCCTAAAACCGCCACATGCAACTCCAGTCCACGTGGCCACCAAAGCCCAACCGAATCTCCCGGTACAATCCCGTTTTCACGAAGGTATTCGGCCATTCCATCGCTCCAGCGGTCAAGTTCCGCGTAGGTGACGGTCGTATCTCCAAAAATAAGCGCTGTATTAGCAGCAAATTTTTTGGCCGACATACGGAATAGGTCGGCAAGCGTTTCTTCATGCAAAAGATCAGGGCGATTGGCTCCAAGTACGATACTGGGATTCATATTTACTACTGCCGGAATTATGGGGAAAAGTACGACAATTCTTTTTGCCGGATCAATTCAATGCCGGGGATGTCTGCAAAATCGTTAACATCAGAAAAAGATCAATTCGGGTTTATCCTTTGCATAGTATGTTTATTTGCTCAATTGTAAAGGTCTACCCTATAATTTTATATGCGTAGAGCAATAGGTAGTAAAAATTTTACCTTTGCGATAATTGTTTGGAAAAGACAGAGTTAGGAAGGCTGCCTACCACGTTTTGTACGGAAATAAGTCGCGATTAAAGTAGATCAAGTGCGGCCACCGCTAAAAGCTAAGGTGGGACAGGTCGCTTTCTTTCGGGGATTGAAGGTGAATAATTCCGGGTATACTGGTTCATAAAAATATGACAATTCACTTACCCGGATAAAAATGGTCGTAAGTTTGTTCTATAAAACCCCTGCCCAGGTCGCGGAGGTTAGGCGCTGTAAACATAATCACGATGCAGTCAGCGTTGTCGATCTGTTCAAACCGGAAATCGTCTTGCAGCATATGGTCTGTCTGCCGGTTAAACTCGTTGTTTATCACATTCATATTGTAGTACCATATCTGCCAGTTGCTATTCGTGTGGTCCATAATGCCGTCATCTATCCACTGAAATAAAAAACTGTCTCCCACATAAATGGTTTTGGGCTTTACGGCGGATTTGTCCTGCGGATATGTTACATCGGGGTAGGAAAATAGTTCATTAGCCAGGGGGAACATCAAGTTCATCGATCGGGCAATGTCGTTATCATTAAGCCTTGGTTTGGATGTGTGAACAATTTTTGTCCACCGGGCGTGGATCATTTTTATATTGCGTAGTTTTTCTATATACCTGGTGAGTGTATCAGCGCCCAGCAATGCTGCGTATTCAGACCAATGAAACCCTTGCTTGGGATACAGTAGTTCTGTGCTTTTATTTTTCAGGGAAACAAGCCATGTGTCAAGATCAACAAGGTTTAAACCAAGCGAATCGCAAATGCGGTTATAGGTTGCCGCATTTGTCGCGCCACGTTGAACATCTTTAAATTCCGACGGGAAATTTTCAGGATAATAGGAAGCTTTACTGGGTGCATCCACGAGTATGAGTGACTTACCCACTTTTGCAAGCGTATCCTGTATCGCTTTCAGTTTTCTTACTTTTTCAAGTAGGTATGAATAACCCTGGAAGTCCTGGCCGAGGTAGGCATATATGTAAGTGTCCTGGAAAATACATGAATTTTCGCCCATCAACTTCCATGCTGAATGAATCTTGTCAAACAACGAATAATCTATCTGATTATTTAACCTGATCAGGTCGGGTCTGAAGCCCATATTGTCATTAATATATTGGCTCTCGTTATCCCAGTACGACCGGTTAAACCATTGACGCAAGGTAAATTCACTATCGTTGGCAGCTTTGAAATTACCGTTGAGGCCGCCATAATCAACAAACGGGAGGTTTTTTTGCAGCAATGGCAAAAGAAGAAAAACAAGAAGAAAAATAAGCAGGCCATTCTTTTCCTTGTTGCCCATAGTCTAGAACCTGAAATAGATGAAAGGATTGAAAGTAGATACCGTTATACGGCCCGCACACACAATACACAGGAGTAATGCCGTAACCGCCATTAAGAAATGCAGCTTTAATGAATAATCTGAATAAAATATCGCCTGCTGCACTTTCCCCCCCCAGCCGGATAAAGTAAAAAATGAAAAAAAAGCGGCAACCCACATAAAAAATATGTATTCTTTATCCGGCTTCCATACGCCTGTGTTTGGATGCCAGGAAAACATTCTGGCGAAATAATCAACTGCATCATGAAAATTCACCAGCCTGAAAAAAACCCAGCCAACCAGCACTACGCCAAATGTATATAGAAACGATACCTTGCCAAGCCTGGCAAGCCACTTGCCGAGAAACAAACGTTCCATGACCAGGAAGAAACCATGGTATGCACCCCATATAACAAAGCCCCATGCTGCGCCGTGCCACAGCCCGGATGCAAGAAACACCAGCCATAAATTGAGATAAAGGCGCCACTTGCTGTTTACCCGGTTGCCTCCCAGTGGTATATAGAGATAATTGCGCATCCATGCGCCCAATGTTATATGCCACCTTCTCCAAAAATCGGTTATAGAAACTGCTGTGTAAGGATTATTAAAATTTTCGGGAAAACGGAAGCCCATCATCAGCCCTAAACCGATGGCCATATCCGAATACCCTGAAAAATCAAAGTATATCTGGAACGTATAACTTAGAGCGCCCAACCATGCGGTGCTTGTGCCGAGGGAGCCATGTGGTACGTTAAAAATAGCATCGGCACTCGCGCCAATTACATTGGCGATCAATACTTTTTTACCAAGCCCGATAAAGAACCTGTACAATCCTCTAAGCCTGTTATCCGGCGTTTCAAAATCGGTATGATCATAAATCTGCCCCGCAAAATCATGATAGCGAATAATGGGGCCTGCTATGAGTTTTGGAAATAAAATGATGTACAGCTGGTAATCCCAAAAATTCTTCAAAGGCTTGTGAACACCTTTATAGACATCAACCACATAGGTGATCGTCTCGAAAGTATAAAATGATATACCAATTGGTAAAATGAGTTTAGTCCATCTCCATTGCTGCCAGCCAATGTGGCGAAAAACCGTATTAACATTCTCGACGAAAAAATTGCTGTATTTGAAATAAAACAATAGGCCAAGGTTGATAGACAGAGAAATGCACAACAGTATTCTTTTGGAAAACAGGCTATCGGTAGAAGCCATAAAACGGACCACATAAAAATCAATAGCTGTAGTACCGAGTATCACAAAAATAAAGCGGGGAGCGCCAAAAGAATAAAACAAAATGCTCCCCAGCAAAATAACCGCATTCTTGTATTTTTTATCAGCGAGATAATAAATGACAAAAAATATAGGAAGGAAATAAAAAATAAACGCTATGCTGCTGAATACCATTTTCGATTAACTCATTTCTACAAAGTAAGAAAAATAATTAGGAACAAAAGAAACGAATGACAAGCGAACATACTACGATCTTTGCAAATATTAATTGAACCGTCAATTGACAGGCATTGACGGAAAATAATGATCATAAGCCTTTTCAATAAATCCATTTCCAAGATAATTGAGGGTCGATGGAGAATACATCAGTATTATGCAATCCGCATAGTTTATACCCTCTATCCATTCATTGCCCGATAAAGTTCGTTTACTTCTTGACTCATCCTGGTCATATCGTTCCCAAACATCCTTGAAATAATACCAGTATCGCCAATCAGCATCTGTGTAATCCATAAAGTGCTGAAATATCCATAGCTCCGCAAAACTATCCCCGATATAAATGACCCGTGGCTTTACGATGCCCTCACCTTTTGGATAAGAAACCTCCGGGTAACTGTATACTTCCCGCATGTAGGGGAAAATAAGGTTGAAACATTGGGCTACATCATCGTCGTAATACCTTGCCTTACGTGTGTGCTCTACTTTTGTCCATACAGGATGGGGCATTTTAATGTGCCGGAGCTTTTCCATATACCTCACGATACTGTCAGCCGCCAGTGTTGCACCATACATTGACCAGTGGATTCCCTGTCTTGTAAACAGTTGGTCTTTGGTCTTACCTTTAATTGCAAGAAACCATGCGTTAAAATCAACCTGGTTGATGCCAAATGAATCTGTCATTTTAGCATAAACTGAATAATTAGTGGGCTTGTGATGTGGATTTTGATCACCAACCGGAGCATATTCAGGGTAAAAAAAATCCTTGCCGGGAGCATAAACCAATATTAAGGACTTACCCAATTTACCTAATGTATCCTGGATGGCTTTTAGTTTCTTGACACTACCATTTATGCGTCTCCATCCAATGAAATCCTGCCCGGAGTAAGAGCGGGAAAAACCAGAAAAAAACAGGCAGTTATCTATGGGCGTGGGAATGTTTATTGGAAGCCGGTTAAACAAGCTAAAATTCAACTGGTTATTAACTTTGATCATAACGGGCCTGAATCCCACGGCGTCATTAATATATTTGCTCTTTCTATCCCAATATTCCCCGCTCCACCATTTATCGGTGGAAAAATCAACATCAGGAGCCACAGTATAATTCCCGTAGAGCCTGGCATCACCAAAAAGATGAAACGAATGTTGCACAACAGGCAGCAATAATATACCAAGCAGCAAAATAAATAACCGGCCTTTGATTTTATCATTCATGTCTTTATCAAAAACAAACGGCAAGTAATTTACAAAAACATATTTTAAGGAACTTTGAAAACGGGGAGAATAACAATTACTACTTAACTTCGTACTAGTTTTGCCAATTTCGCTAACTGAATATTTTTATTTGATAAGCCATACAAACACTAAACATGAACACCAACCGTCTTTCAAAAAAAATTGAAGAAGCACTGAACGTGCAAATGACCAACGAAGCCCATGCCTCGCAGGTATTTTTATCTTATGCCGCCTGGGCGGACAATACGGGATATGAGGGCATTGCTAATTTCCTGTTTCGCCATGCGCAGGAGGAACGCAACCACATGATGAAGATACTTGAATACATCTTAAAACGCGGCGGAAAGGTGAAGGTGACGGCAATTGCGGCGCCGGACGCTGACCCGACGAGCGTGAATGACTGTTTTAAAAAAGTATTTGAAGCCGAGGTAGAGAATACCACCGCCATTTACAAAGTTGTAAAAATGAGCCTTGATGAGCAGGACTGGGCCACATGGAACTTTATGCAGTGGTTTGTAAAAGAACAAATTGAAGAAGAAACAATGGCACTGGACCTGCTGGCTAAGATACAAATAGCAGGCGGGGAAAAAGCAAACGGAGATGCGCTTTATACCCTTGACAGGGACCTGGAAAAAACACCGGATGATGCACGATCTGCAGAAAGTGTAACTGCGGATAATCCATAAAGCCGCATGCCGGATAAGAGAAAAGAATCAAAAAGCGCTGAAGAAGGGCTTTTTGATTCTCTTGAAAATTAATGAGATTTAAGGCAATACGGCTATTTTAACTCGGAAGCCAAATTACGCTTGATGTTTTTTGCGCTGCTTGCGCTTTCCTCAAGGATGGCCCTAAGTCGTTTGCGCAATTCATCGCTCATGCCTGTAATGTTATCCTCCAGTATATCGCGGAGATCCTGCAGTTCAACGCCTGTTTTACCGGCCAGGCGATTAAGCTTACGTTTCCACTTCCCGGCTGTATCCGACAGGCCACTTTTTAAGTCTTCTCTTGTTTCGGGCGCTAACAGCAGCGCCACGGCAACGCCCACAAGGGCTCCGGCAATAAATCTTGATGTATTCATTTGGTTTGATTTTAGTTTTTTGTTATTTCTTGTACATGCCCATGCTAAAAAATTTCATGCCATTGGCTTCGCAGGATGCTACCATGCATTGGAAGCATCTTACAAAAAAACTACCGTGCTTTGTCAATTATGCAGTAGATTTGAATTATTCATTTTATGAAAAAAATATTGTCAATATCTTTTTTGGGGCTCATACTCTTTGCAGGTTGCAAGGAAAAAGACCCGGCAGTGGGATTGACATCCGCCCTGAGCACAGATTCTGCATGGGTAATGGCTAGCGTGCCTGCCACTGATCCTCACAATGTAATGATCGAAGAATTCTCAGGGCAATCATGCCCCAATTGTCCCGGAGGTCATGCTACCATTGAAAGTAATCAAGCGCTGTATCCCGGACGCATTAATGCTGTCGTCATGTATCCCTATGGCAGTCCTGATGCCATTCCCCCAACCGGAAGTGCCTATAATTTTGAGGATTCGTTCGCAAACAATCTCTCCGCTTATGTAACTGGTGGTGGAATACGCGGATTACCCAGCACATATATAGACCGAGTAGTTTATCAGGGAAATAATACACAGGAAATTGATGGTACCGGCACATGGCCCACCGATTTTGGATCCCAGTTACTGGTAACTGACTCTGTGAACCTTGCCGTACAAAGCAGCTTTAACAAAACCACCACGACAGCTACTATAACTGCAACAGTAATCTACACAAAACCCTTAAGTTCAAAGCAAAACCTGTCTATTGTAATAGTGGAAGACACCATCTATAATTTTCAAAAAATTAGCTCCGGTGCAGTTGATAGTTCTTATCTATTTACTGATGTATTCCGTGGCATGGTATCCTCTATTCCTGCGGGCGATCCTATATTAGACACTATTGCCGTAAAACAAGCGGGACAAGCCTATAAGCGCACCTACATATATACACTCCCGGCCACCAGCCCGGCAATTGTTCCGAAGCATTGCAGGGTGATTGCCTTTATCAATAGCGTTAACGGAAGTGATTACCACGTCATGCAATCTGCGCAGACCAGTTTAACGGGACTCTGATAACAATCAGACTAATTAAATGCATTCAGTCCGGTTACATCCATGCCAGTGATAAGCAAGTGTATGTCATGGGTGCCTTCATAAGTTACTACCGACTCAAGGTTCATCATGTGACGCATAATGCTAAATTCCCCGGTTATACCCATGCCTCCAAGAATTTGGCGGGCTTCGCGGGCTACTTTAAGGGCTATATCGCAGCTATTGCGTTTGGCCATAGATATTTGAGCAGGTGTAGCCCGGTCTTCATTGCGTAACACACCCAGCCGCCAGTTGAGCAACTGGCTCTTGGTGATCTCGGTGATCATTTCCGCAAGTTTCTTCTGGGTGAGCTGGAAGCCCGCTATTGGCCGTCCGAACTGTACGCGTTGCTGTGCATAGCGCAGGGCGGTATCATAGCAATCCATGGCGCAGCCAAGAGCGCCCCAGGCTATGCCATAACGAGCACTGGAAAGACAGGTCAGCGGGCCTTTTAAACCCTTCACGGTCGGAAAAATATTTGCTTTAGGTACTTTTACATTGTCGAATACAAGCTCACCGGTGGCCGATGCCCTGAGTGACCACTTGCCGTGTGTTTCGGGTGTGGAAAAGCCTTCCATTCCCCGCTCCAAAATCAGCCCCTGTATCTCGTCCTGCTCATTCTTCGCCCATACCACGGCAACATCAGCAAAAGGCGCATTAGATATCCACATTTTAGAACCGTTCAGTACCACGTGGTCGCCGGCATCTTTAAAATTTGCGAGCATCCCCGCTGGGTTGGAACCAAAATTTGGCTCGGTAAGGCCAAAGCAGCCCATCCACTCGCCCGTTGCGAGTTTTGGCAGGTATTTATGTTTTTGCTCCTCCGTACCAAATTTATATATGGGAAACATTACTAATGACCCCTGAACAGATGCCGTAGATCGAACACCCGAATCACCTCGCTCCAGTTCCTGCATCATAATACCGTAGGAAATATAATCGAGTCCTGCTCCGCCATACTTATGTGGAATAAATGGGCCAAAACACCCCAGGTCACCCAGGCCTTTTATGATCTGCTTGGGGAATTGGGCCTTTTGAGCATAATCTTCAATAATGGGAGATATGTCTTTTTTTACATACGCCCTTACCGTATCCCTAATCAGCTTATGTTCGTCGGTCAACAACTCATCTACGAGATAATAATCGGGATGCCGGTATAAATCCTTTTCCATGTTTTGTTAAAGTTGGGGTGAAAATGTGGCGCAAAGGTAGCATTTTTGGCATATTAGTATAATTTTGCACCGCATTTCGGCGTTGTAGTACCTGGTGGTATATAATTTATAGGTCTATAATTATTATTCATAACCCCTGGAACGTTGTACTACAGCATATTCCAGTAAATATTTCAAAATATGTTGCAAATAGTTAATGTAATTAATAAAAAGTGGAACGTATTTTGATGTATTTAGTTGGTTTTTATTATTAAGCATAAACCTTTAGAAAAGATATTTGTCCTAATAAAGTCAGCAGCAGTAAAAATAGGTGTATTTACACTCATTCGTCGATTAAATTTTAAAAACATTAAAATAAATATAGAATAATATATGAGGCAATTAAAAATTGCTACGCAGATTACGAACAGGGATTCGCAGGCCGTTGAAAAATACTTACAGGAGATAAGTAAAATTTCAATGATAACGCCTGAAGAAGAAACCACTCTTGCCCAAAAAATACATATGGGCGACCAGCGCGCACTGGAAAAACTGGTTAAATCGAACCTCCGTTTCGTAGTTTCAGTAGCTAAACAATACCAGCACCAGGGTCTATCCCTGAGTGACCTTATCAATGAAGGCAACCTTGGCCTTATTAAAGCGGCGCAACGCTTTGACGAGACAAAAGGTTTTAAATTTATCTCCTACGCAGTATGGTGGATACGGCAGTCTATTTTACAGGCTTTGGCTGAACAAGGCCGCCTGGTACGGTTGCCGCAAAATAAAATAGGTACATACAATAAAGCAAATAAAGCATTTATTGCTTTTGAGCAGGAGAATGAGCGGGAGCCCTCGACTGAGGAACTGGCAGATATCCTGGACATGAGTGAGACTGAAGTAACCAATATCTTCACGAGCAATACCCGCCATACTTCACTTGATGCGCCTGTGCATGAGGCCGAAGATGTGGCTATGGGCGACTTGCTGCCCGGCAACAGCGATACCGATGACGATGTAATGAAAGACTCCCTGCGCAACGAGATACGACGCATCCTGAAGTCACTGAGCATACGCGAAGCTGAGATACTTGCCGCATACTTTGGGCTGGAAGGCGATGCAGGGCCAAGCATAGAAGAAATAGGTGATAAATACGACCTTACCAAGGAGCGTATCCGGCAGATAAAGGAGCGGGCAATAAAACGCCTCCAAAAAGCACGCTATAGCAATGCTTTGAAGGTTTATTTGGGATAATTTCCATATTGTTGAATACATGAAAGGGAGTGGTTTATGCCGCTCCTTTTCTATTTGGAACAAACGGCAAAACAGAAGGGAATTTTATCGCGTCGGAACAATAACAAAAAGTTAAGTTTCCGTTGATGAAAATAATCTGGCAAAAAGCATTGCGCAAGTATAGGAAGGATTGTTACTTTACCATAAATTTGAGGCATGAATTACGCAGAAATAACGCAGGATGATCTTTTCGACCTTGGATTTGAGCCAATGGAGCATGAAAATACTAAGTCAATGCACTATGAACACAAAGGCTTGGGTATCGTAATATGGAAAGGCATGTTTAATCCCGACCCCGCTTCACGGTTCTGGAAATGCGGCTATGGCAAAGACAAGATCCAGTTCGAAACAATAGAGCAACTGAAGCAATATATGGAGGAGCATAAATAGAAGAAGGCAACCCCAAATCACGAGTTACCTTCCTTCGTCTTTTTGCTCAATATGAATTTCGCACTACAGTTTAATGAATCTCTGTACACTTATTCCATTCTGTCCCCTGAAAGTTATATAGTAGATAGCGGAAGGCGGAAGTGACTTTATGTTCACATTTGTTTGAGTGGAGTTAAGTTGCTGCTCCATCAAAACCTGGCCTATATAATTAGAAATGGCAAATGAACTGAATGACCCCTCCCTCATTTTTATTGTCAATTCTTCATTGGCCGGGTTCGGATAAATAGCCAGTTCATCAGAAGATGCAGCAACAGTATTTACTTCTGACGGGCAGGATTTCACTTTCATGCGTAAGGTAGTATCGGCGGTGCCGCAAGCATTGGTAACTGTATATGTGACCGTATCCGTGCCCACTGCCACCCCGGTTACAACACCTCCTGCAACTGTTGCCTTTGTATTACTACATGTCCATGCACCACCCGTTATCGCGTCTGATAGGGTTACTGCATGGCCTGTACAAACGCTGTCAGTACCTGTTATTGCATCAACTGTTGGCGCTGTACTGATTGTTATCGGGAATGTCGAAGTGTTTGATCCGCAACTATTGCTTACCGTATAGGTGATGTTGTCCGTACCCGCCATTACCCCGGTTACTGTTCCGGCCACTACGGTTGCATTTGTATTGCTTGCACTCCATGTTCCCCCCGAAGCTGCATCCGTCAATGTAATTGGAGTGCCTATACAAACTGTTGACGCCCCGGATATTGTCCCCGCGGACGGAGCGGCATTAATAGTCACCGTTTGACTGGCTGTTGCTGTACCGCAACTGTTGCTAACCGAATATTCAATTATATCAACACCTGCGGCGACCCCTGTTACAATACCTCCCGAGACCGAGGCATCGGTATTGGTTGCACTCCAGGAGCCCCCCGTCGCCCCATCTGTTAAGGTTATTGATGCGCCTATACATACAGTTGTCGCCCCGCTGATAGTGCCAGCTACAGGCAATGCACTAACGGTAACTACAGCGGTCGCGGTAGCAGTACCGCAACTATTGGAAACCGAGTAGGTAATAGTGCTTGTTCCGGGGGCAACAGGTGTTACCGTTGTCGTGGGCCCGGTACCGACGCCCACAACAGCTACAGACGTATTGCTGCTGCTCCATGTGCCGACCGATACAGTACCACCGCCCGTGGCAGTAATCGTAGCAGTGGACCCCATACAGACAGAGGTACCCGTTATTGTTCCTGCTGATGGCAATGCACCTACTGTAACTACCGCAGAAGCAGTTGCCGTGCCGCATGCGCCAGGAACAGTATACCTGATGGTTGATGTACCGGCAGAAGCCCCATACACCGTTCCTCCTGTCATAGTTGCGATAGTGGTGCTGCCGCTGCTCCAAGTGCCTCCGGTTGCAACGTCGGTTAATGTTGTTGAAGACCCCACGCATACATTTAGAGTTCCAGTAATTGTTCCCGCGGAAGCTGTGGGATTAATGGTGACCACTACGCTGGCATATGCCCCGCCACAAGGATTGGTATAGTATATGGTATCCATTCCCGCTACAGCACCGGTTACAAGGCCTCCGGCTATGCTTGCATTACTATTACTCGCGCTCCATGAGCCACCGGAGGTCGCATCGCTGAGCATAGTTGTGGTGCCTACGCACAAAATTGGTGTGCCGGATATGGTGCCGGGCGCGGCAGATGAATTTACCATTAGCGTTGCTGACGCCGTATCTACCACACCGCAACTACTGAAAACAATGTATAAGATGGTGTCCGTACCGGGAGCAACACCTGTTGCGGTACCAAAGCCGTCGACCGTGGCTATTGAAGTATTTGTGCTCACCCATGTTCCTCCGGACGGGGTATCACTCAATGCTTCAGTTGCACCCACGCAAAGTGTCGCGTTACCCGTTATAACGCCGGGGCCACACGATAATGTTATGATCACGAGGCCATTTCCGGTATTCGTGGCGCTGCGTGATGAAATAGTTCCTGAACAAAAGGAGCCGCCGCCACCGCCTCCTTTAATCGGGGTACCGACTCCTCCACCGCCGCCGCTATATCCACCTCCACCGCCGGCACCGCCTGACGGAGCAGGTGTGCCTGCACCGGAATACTGACCGCCGCCACCACCACCAAAGCCCCCGGCTCCGCCGGTTCCTGCCGGAGTCCCACCACCGGCTCCGCCGGCACCTGTACTGACATGGGGAGACATACCGCCCTGGGCTACTGTGGTTCCAACTACTATTACCGGTCCCGGATTGCCGTTCGCACCATTAGACAACCACCCGCAGCCCCCTGCCCCAAAAGCAGGACCGACCGACCCTCCTGTAGGAGGAGTTCCGCCGGAACCAGAAAGCCCTCCTCCGCCAAATGCGGTTCCTCCGCCCCCATCAGTGCCATCGATTGTTAAGGAAGCTGAAATTCCATTTTCAGTGCTGCTGGCCCCGCCCCCTCCTCCGGCTACAATTAACGGTGTAGTTGCGCTTGCATCCCATACGAAAGTGCCACCACCCCCGCCAGATGCGACAGGAGATATGCCCCCCGACTCCCCGACTAAAATATTAAGAACGTGACCGGGTACAACAGTAACAATACCATTAACAATGGCTCCGTAACCACCAATGAACGCAGGAGTCAGACTGATGCCGCCCTCCGCGCCCCTAGCAGTTATATTCAGGCTTGTTACCCCTGCCGGAACAGTATAAGTTTGAATAACGGAAGTTGTATAAGAAAAAGTGGTTGACTGAGCAGAGGCAAAATTACCTCTTAAGAGAACAGCTAAGAGAATCGTCACAACACTGTATAGATTTCGCATAATCCGATAGTTTTTAGTTTTCAAAACATTGACAATTAATGTCACAGGAAAGTTACACAATTTGGCGCAAATATTTTGTCAATTTCCTACGTTACATTTTTATGAATCTGCGTACGATTATTCCATTTTGTCCCCTGAACGTAATATAATAGACCGCTGAAGATGGTAGTGATTTTATATTTACTTCTGTTTGGGAAGCATTCATTTGCTGCTCCATGAGTACCTGTCCCATACCATTGCTAATGGTCATTGATGCAAATGACCCCTCACTCATTTTTATAATTAATTCTTCACTCGCCGGGTTTGGATAAATAATCAGTTGATCAGAAGATGCAGCAATGGCATTTACTTCTGAAACACAGGAATTTACTCTCATCACTAAGACGACAGAATTCATTCCACACGAATTTGAAACTGTATAGCTGATGTTATCCATACCGGCTGCTACCCCTATTACAACACCTGCGGCAACTGTAGCTATTGTATTACTGCTGCTACTCCATGTTCCCCCGGTTGTCGCATCCGATAAAGTTACCGTTTGTCCCATACATACGCTGTCGGCGCCGGTTATCGTACCCGCTATAGGCAAAGGATTCACATTTAGTATTGCTGTGGCTGTGTCCATCGTGCCGCAGGCAGTAAGTAAAACATATAAGATAGTGTCCGTACCTGCAGCAACACCGCCTACATTTCCGGTACCATTAATTGTAGCTATTGAAGTATTTGTGCTTATCCACGTCCCTCCCGATGAGGCATCAGTCAGGCCCTCAGCCGAACCCACACATAATGGAGCATTGCCCGTTATCGCTCCAACCGAGCATGCAGTTATGACCACTAAGCCATTCCCTGTATTTGTAGCAGTGATCGACAAAATAGCTCCTGAACAGTAGGAACCACCGCCGCCGCCACCCGCAGCCGGTGTTCCGATCCCCCCGCCGCCGCCGCTATAGCCTCCACCACCGCCTGCGCCACCACCCGAAGGTGCAGCGCTGGTTCCCCCTATCTGGCCACCACCTCCGCCGCCAAATCCACCAATCCCACCTGTCGGTCCTCCGCCTGGCCCTCCTCCGGTTCCTCCAGCTCCAGCGCCGGTAAGTGAAGGATTCGGAGAGTCGCCTCCTGTGGATGCAGTGCCCACCGTTCCTCCTGTACTACCATTAGAACCATTTGTAAGCCATCCGCACCCCCCTGCGCCAAAGGCAACACTAATGACAGAAGGAGCAGTTCCCCCGATTCCCCCGGTTCCGCCATCCTCATACGTAATACCTCCTCCACTGCCGCCACTCGTTGTTGACGAGGCATTATTTCCATTTTCCGCGCTGGTTGCTCCACCACCGCCACCGGCGGCTACTAACGGATGAGTTGCAGCGATGGCATCCCATACGAAAGTCCCGCCTCCGCCTCCGGCACAGTAGGGAGATATGCCCCCTTGCTGCCCCACTACTACGCCCAGCACATGGCCAGGTGTAACAGCAATTACACAATTCATCGTAGCACCAAGGCCGCCCACGTATGTTGGCGCTAAATAGTCACCCCCCTGTGCACCCTTTGCTGTTACATTTAAGCTCGTTACCCCAGTTGGAACGGTATACGTCTGAATAACGGAAGTGGTGTAAGAAAAAGTTGTTGATTGGGCAAACGCCGGATCGCTTCCAAAGAAAGCAATTGAGAGCATTACCAGCGCGGTGTAGATACTTTTCATATTCTGATAGTCTTTAAGATAAATTTGATAAAAATATAGTGCCAAAACAAGCCAAGATAAAATTAGTCATTTCATTACGGAGTAAAAAATCTTTATTGGGAATAATGGGTTACGGAACCCGAATATCTTTAACAGAATGCAGTATCTACGGTGTTCTCAGCAGCATCAACGAGATATTGCAGGCAATAGTTACGTTGCAGACAACAATGTTTTTAACCGTTTCCGAAGTTCCGCTTTTATAAATAACGCCGGAAGGAATATTTTTATGTTTGCAGACATAATTGGCAAGCCATAGGCCGAATCCTGATGCGGTATCGTATTCTCCGCTCAGTTGTTTGAAGGTGGCAATCGTTGTCTGTTCTGCGCAGCGGGCAACCAGGGGATCCATTAAAAAACGGTTCCTGCTGTCGCCATTCATCCCGCAAACCAACACATCTATGTCTTCGTTTCTAAGGCCGTTTTGAGCCATCATATTGTCAATTGCCATAAGCATTTCATCTGCAGAAGGCTGTTGAAGCATGGCAACTGACTGTATGACGCAAACTGCATTTTCGGGTTCATTACTGATGGTGAAAAAATGCGCTCCTTCTCCCGCTATTGTACCCGGTGTGTCGTAATGCGACAATAATTCGAGGCTGGAAGGAAAGTCTTTTTTATAGTAATCTATTTTTTCCCTGATAATAAAATATTCCGTCGTCAACTCGTCAAAACCTCCGGCCAAAATATATTTCTTATCTGTTGACTCAGCCAGTAATAATTGAGCGTCAAGCAAGGCAAGCTCCAATGAAAAACCGCGGTGTACAAAAGTCTGGTTATACGCCATGCATTTTGTCATCATAGCCAGCCAGCCGTTAACCGAATTATACGTGGACTGAATAAAACTGGTGGGATTGAGCGCCTGCTCTTCCATGCTGATCATGTCTTTCATGAAATTTTCCATGTCTGTTACACTGCCGCGCGCTGTACCGATTATAATAGCGTCAGGTGTGGTAACATGAGCATCCTCCAGGCACTTCATACCAGCAGTTATGCCTCTTTTCAGCAACCTGCTCATACGCCTTATGGCCACCGGGGAAATATATTTTGTATAGTCAGGATCAATAACATATAATTTACCGTCCTCGCATTTCATAACCGGATCAAGAAAATGCTCTTCATCATATGTATGTTGGGGCGATATAGTACAGGCCGATATAATGTAGAGTGGCTGCGTCATGGTTTGCTGAATACAAGTGAAACATTACTGCCGCCAAATCCGAATGAATTGCTGAGCACATGATTGATCGGCACATTTTCCATTAATCGTCCTGCGGGGCTTATATCCAGTTCCTCCATTTGCGTTTCAAAATGCAGATTAGGTATTACCATTTGCTCCTCCAAAGCCCAAATGCTAAATATGGCTTCTATTATGCCCGCCGCGGCAAGGGTATGCCCGGTAAAAGGCTTTGTAGAGCTAAACGGCGGCGGTTTAATGCCGAAAAGTCTTTGGATCGCCCTGCCTTCGGCAAGGTCGTTGTTGAGCGTAGCGGTGCCATGCGCATTGATATAACCTATGTCCCCGGGTTGCAATGAAGCCATTTCCAGCGCCTGTTTCATGGTGTTGTAAGCGCCGTCTCCATCGGGCGATGGGGCTGTCGCATGGTAAGCGTCATTCGTATTTGAATAGCCACTAAATACAGCAATAATATTAGCGCCCCTCTCCTTTGCCGCAGACTCAGATTCCAGCAGGCAAAAACCTGCTGCCTCACCCAGGTTCAGCCCTCCGCGATTTTGGTCAAAAGGCTTACATGGATTTTTGTCCACGTTCTTCAGGCTGTAAAAACCATTTAGGGTAAACCTGCTCAGGGCATCCCCTCCGCCGCAAACCGCACGTTTTACCATTCCGCCTCTTATCATCCTGCTGCCAAGCAACAGGGAATTGGAAGAAGAAGAACAGGCTGTACTTATAGTTGCCATAAGTGGCTTCAAACCATAATGCCTGGCAACATTCTCCGTACTTTCAGCGCAGTCGAGGGTGTCGATGTACTTAATATTTTCAGGATTAGTAGCGGGTGCAAGCAGATCCATGTAAATATTTTCTATTTTGCTCATCCCGCCAACCGTATTGGCATTTATGAACGCGAAAGGTTCTTTCTGTAGTAGGGAAATGCCTGTGCTGTCAAGCAAGTCCTGCATGGCAGCGAGTGAAAGAAGCGCTGTACGGGTATATCCGTTGTCCCCGCTGGGAACGCCAATCAGTTGGGCAAGGCCATTATTGCTCAGGTTAATTTCACCTACCGCAAATTCGTGTGCATGAACGGACTGCAAATGACTTATGCCCTTCACCCCACCCTTCGAGCTGCGCAACGAAGCCATGTGAGCGCCCCTACCAATGCCCAACGCGGATATGATCCCAATGCCGGTTACTACTACTCGCTCCGCCATTGAGCGTATTATATTTTGCGGTGTTGCTGAATGTACTCTGTCATAGTCTGCACAGACGTAAGAATTTTACGGCCTTCGCGGGCGTCTTCTATTTTAATGCCGTAATTGCGCTCAAGCAATACCATAAGCTCTAGCGAGTCAATACTATCAAGGCCAAGCCCTTCTCCAAACAAGGGTGCGTTATCGTCTATGTCTGCGGGCTTCATACCCTGCAGGTTTAGAGAATCTATGATCTGCTGTTTAAGCGTTGTTTTAAGGTCTTCCATGAAGTATTTTATGTAAATATATGTTTAATAAAAACTACATCCTCAACGGGGGTATAAATTACCACCCATTTTAGTTACGAATGTAACCTATTCTATTATTCCCATCATTTTCATGGTAAAGATAAACGCAAAAAGTTATTTACTTTCAATTTTCCCCAAATGCGTCATTTATAAGTTTCTGTTGTTCTATTGTGTGCAGCTTCGCGAATCCAGTAGCAGTTGACGCGCTCGCAGGTCGGCTTCTGTACTCCATAGGGAAATTATCAAGATTCATTTGAAGGAAAGCCAGGGCGCCCATATTACGCGGTTCTTCCTGTACCCACACCCATGCTGCAGGTTTATATTTATCGCGCAGCGCATTGAGTTGCGCTTGCGGCAAAGGATATATTTGTTCCAATCTTATAATAGCTACGTCTTCCCGTTTATCCGCCAGTTGCTTATCACTCAGGTCAAAATACATTTTACCGCTGCATAGTATTACTCTCTTCACTTTGGACGCGTCCTTAATATTCGGGTCGTCAATAACCTCTTTGAAGCCCCCCATAATAAACTCACTCATGGCAGAGTAAGAGCGTATGTGCCGGAGGTTTGCCTTTGGAGAGAAATTCACCAATGGCTTACGGAACGGCCAGGTAAGCTGCCTGCGCAGCCCATGGAAAAAATTGGCGGCGGTAGTAATATTGGTTACCACAATATTGTTTTCCGCGCACATTTGCAGAAAACGCTCCAGGCGGGCGCTGGAGTGGTCCGGGCCGGCTCCTTCATAGCCATGCGGCAGCAACAATACCAGTCCATTCATATTCGACCACTTCTGTTCAGCACTAACTATGTATTGGTCTATAATCGTCTGTGCGCCATTGGCAAAATCGCCATACTGAGCTTCCCACAATACAAGATTGTTCGGGTTTGCCATGGCATAACCATATTCAAATCCCAGAACAGCAAATTCGCTCAGCAATGAATTATAAATATAGGGAGCGCCTTGCTGTTCCTGTAGATGTGCCAGGCGGTTGTAAGGCTCATTGGTATTCTGGTCATAGATCACCGCATGCCGGTGGGAAAAAGTGCCTCTGGTCACGTCCTCGCCACTCAGGCGCACTTCGTTGCCGGAAGAAAGCAGGCTGGCGTATGCTAAAAGCTCGCCGGTTGCCCAGTCGGCCTTGGCTTCGGTATCAAACAGTTTTATTTTATCCTGCAATAGCTTTTCCACCTTGCGCAGAGGGCTGAAACCTTCCGGCCACTTCATTAACGCTGCGAACAGTTGCTTAAATTTTTCCTCGCTTATTGCGGTATCCGGAGATTTACTAAAATCCGCATCCTGCGCTTTGCGTAGTTCCTGCCACCACTGTTCCGGTTTTTGATAGGTATAGGGAAGCGGTTTCTGTTTCACCTCGTCCAGGCGTTGCTGCAACTCGTCCCAGAATTTCTGTTCCATTTCCTTTGCAAGGTCCTGGGCGTCTGCCTCTCCATGTGCCAATAAATATTGAGTATAAACTTCGCGCGGGTTTGGGTGCTTATCTATCAATGCATAAAGCTGAGGCTGCGTAAATTTTGGCTCATCACCTTCATTATGGCCATGCTTGCGATAGCAGACCATATCAATAAATATATCCTGGTTGAACTGTTGCCGGTAACCTACCGCGAGAGCGGCGCATTTTACAACTGCTTCCGCGTCGTCACCGTTTACATGCAGCACGGGTGCGCTCAGCATAGAAGCCAGGCTGGTACAATAATCTGCTGAACGGGCATCATCAAAATCGGTTGTAAACCCTATCTGGTTATTGATTACAAAATGAATAGTGCCGCCCGTATAGTACCCCTCGAGTAAGGACATCTGCAGCAACTCATAACCGACCCCCTGGCCGGCAATTGCAGCGTCACCATGTATCAATATCGGTAATACTTTGTGATACTCCCGGTTGTAGAGTGTATCGGCTTTCGCCCGTGCAAAGCCTTCCACCACAGGATTCACTGCCTCCAGGTGTGATGGATTTGGTGTAAGCTGCACATTGATCGTTTTACCATGCGGCGTATCAATATTTGCCTGGAAGCCCAAATGGTATTTCACATCGCCGCTGCCCATGGCCATATCATCGGGCATGTTGCCTTCAAATTCAGAGAATATCTGTTCGTAAGTTTTACCAAGCGTGTTAGCCAGAATATTCAGCCTGCCGCGATGGGCCATGCCTATCACTACTTCTTCCACACCGGCATCTGCAGCATCATTAATGATGGTATCTAATGCAGGAATGGTGCTTTCGCCGCCTTCCAGTCCGAAGCGTTTCTGGCCTATGAACTTTGTATTCAGGAATTTTTCAAAGATCACCCCTTCATTCAGTTTTTCGAGAATGCGTTTTCTTTCTTCAATAGAAAACTGCCTCTTCATCGTTTCCTCAAAACTTTTCTGTACCCAGTGGCATTTTACGGTGTCATTGATATAGGTGTATTCAATGCCTGTATTTCCAGTGTACAATTTTTGCAGTTTGGCGATAATATCCGCCAGGGGCTTGTCCTTTTCCCCAACAAATCTTCCGGCAAAAAAAGTGGTGTTAAGGTCTGCTTCACCCAGGTTAAACCGTTCCAGTTCTAATTGTGCGTGCCGATCCTTCCTGGCCCTGATGGGGTTAGTTGTGGCCGCGAGGTGCCCGCGTTTGCGGTAGGCGCGTATAAGCTCAAAAACGCCAATTTCTTTTGCCAAAAGCTCACTGTTGGCTACTTGCGTTTGCTTGTTGGGAGTGCCTTCCGCGGTTTTAGCCCGGCCATTGGCGGCGATGTTATTTACCGCAAAATCAAAACCCTCAAAAAACTTTTTCCATTCCGGGTCAACAGCAGCGTCGTCTTGTACAAATTCATTATAAAGGGTTTCAATATAAACCGGATCAGGCCCCGTCACGTAAGAAAAATCTTTCATTTAATCTATAGTATCTGAATGGACTGCAAAATTAGGGGATTTGAAGGTAAAAAGGAGAACATTGTAAAGGGCTACCTGAGTAGCGTCAGGGTACCCTTATACAATTTTGTAGTGCCATCCAGGTGGGCGACAATAATCATATAATTATACACATCCATATCCTGGGGCACTCCATTAAATGTACCGTCCCAGCCCTTTGTATTGTCAGTGGTATAGCACACAAGTTGTCCCCATCTGTTGTAGATACTCATGTTTAGCAACTTGCCGTATTCCATGTTCACTACACGGAAATGATCATTGACTCCATCTCCGTTAGGGGAGAACGCACTTGGTATCGATTCCTGGTCCCAGGTAACGTCGATATGCACAGATGCCGAGTCTAAACATCCATTCTTATTCATTCCATATACCGTATAGGTCGTGTCCCGGGTTGGGGTAGCTATAGGATCATTTATATTCGGATTATTTAAAGTACCATCATTGGGTATCCAGTAATAAATATACGCTCCATCCACATTAAGCTGAACGCTTGCCCCGTATTCTATGGTCTGGCTAGAGGTAATATTTGTAAGGGTAAATGGTTTGGGAGTGGGTCCCAATGTTATTGTATCCGAGGTGGAATCCGAATAACAGGAAGGGATGTAGCCATTTAATTTTATGATATAAGTAGTACTGTCCTTCACCGCCGCATAATAATGTGTAGGGTTTGTGACCGTATCAAAAGTACCATCTCCGAACGACCACAAATAACTGGTCACATACTGCGAGTTATTGGTAAGGGACAATGTGTCGAAAAGGCAGCCGTATTTTATGTTCACATTAAATGCAGTAACTGCATTAACGAAAATAGTGACTGCAATGGAATCCATCGGCCCCTGGCAGCCATTTACAGTTTGGCTCACATAATACACAGTTGTGCCTTGAACAGCTGTTTGTGGTACCGGAGTAGTAGCGGTTGATACCCCTGCTTCCGACGGGCTGGTGTACCAAAGCAGATCAGCACCGGGCAAACCCGTTGCTACCAGCGGCGCAGGGGTTACATTCTGGCAGTAAGTAACCGGAGAAACCACCATAGGGGCCGGAGGAATGGGATTGACTACTACGGGATCGGTAATCGTATTAACGCAACCATGAACATCGGTTCCGGTGACGGTATAAGTTATCGTTGAGTCGGGGCTGGCTGTAACAGACGCCCCCACCGATGTGCTCAACCCTGTAGCCGGGCTCCATGTATAACTCATGGCCCCCCCAGCGGTAAGCGTTACATCACTCCCAAAACATATTGTACCCGGCGTAGCAGTCAATACCGGCAACGGATTAATGAAAACAGTAGCTCTGCCTGTGCCCGCACAACCAAATGAGCTATACCCGGTTACAGTATAAGTGGTCGTAACTGCCGGTGTAGCATTTGCAGTTACACAGGTGAAACACGATAATGCTGTTGTGGGAGCCCATGAGTACAAAGACCCGCCTGACGCCGTAAGCAGATCAGGATTCCCAACGCACCTGGTGGCCCCACCTGTTACTGAAATCACCGGTAACGGATTTACTGTCACTGTCACCGTCGCAGTATCTGCGCACGCGCCAAGAACACCGGCAATTGTATAGGTTGTGGTTATTGTTGGGCTCGCTGATGGGTTAGGGCAAGTGGAGCAGGACAGCGTCGCGGCAGGAAACCAGGTATAGCTTGTAGCGCCGGAAGCGATAACCGTGCCGGACGAGCCAAGGCAAACCGCCACGGGCGCCGCTGTAACCACTACGGGTGTCAGTCTAGTTATAACCACTGTAGCTGTATTTTGGCAACCATTTGCATCAGTCCCGGTTACCGTATATACCGTAGTTGCTGCAGGGCTTGCTATAGGGCTGGTACAGGAGGTACAGGAGAGTCCCGCGCCGGGCGACCAGGTATAGCTAACCCCACCCGATGGCGATAACGTCGTTGTATAGCCGCTGCCCGCACAAATACTGGCGGGTGCACCGGCGCTTATTACTGGTAACGGGTTTATCGTTACAATTACTGAACCGTTATTCTGGCATCCGTTTGCGTCAGTACCAGTTACAATATAAGCTGTAGTTCCCGAAGGCGTGGCCGAGGGAGAGGTGCAGGATATACAGGATAAGCCTGTAGCTGGCGCCCAGGTATAGGAAACTCCACCGGTGGCCGATAATGGAGTAGGATTGCCTATGCACACGGTTGCAGCTCCGCTTGCTACGATCATTGGCAACGGGTTGACAGTTACAGTAACAGTGGTAGTGCCAGTGCACGTACCATTTGAACCTACAACTGTATAGGTAGCAGTTGCAGCTGGATTTGCAGTGGTAACAGGGCAATTTGTGCAGGATAGCCCTGTGGCTGGCGACCATGTATAAGTACTTGCGCCGGACGCGGTAAGTGTGCCTGACGACCCTGCACATATAGCAATGCCCGGAGCAGTCACAGGTAATGCCGCAAGCCTCGATACCATTACTGAACCTGTATTATGGCAACCCAATGCGTCAGTACCCGTAACTGTATAAACGGTAGTCGCCGCCGGGCTCGCAACAGGGCTTGTGCAGGATGTGCAGGATAATCCGGTACCTGGCGACCATACATAACTAACTCCACCCGAAGGCAATAACGAAGCCGATTGCCCTGGGCACAAAATTATGGGCGCCCCTGCGCTTATTGCAGGTATGTCTATAGAAATCGTCACTGTATTAATGTTGTGGCATCCTAATGCGTCAGTGCCGGTAACTTCATAAATGGTAGTTGCGGCAGGGCTCGCAACAGGGCTTGTACAAGCGGTACAGGATAACCCTGTGCCCGGAGACCAAACGTAACTAACACCTCCTGAGGGAGACAAGATAGTGGTTCCGCCCAGGCATATTGTCGCCCCGGGCCCCGCTGATATTGTCGGTACATCCACTGTAATAGTCACGGAACTGGTATTCTTGCACCCATCGGTACCAGTACCAATAACGGCATACAAAGTGGTTGCTGTAGGGCTTGCAATAGGGCTGGTACATGACGTACAGGACAGCCCGGTTCCCGGAGTCCACACATAACTAACGCCACCGGTTGGCGTCAATGTGGTTGAACCGCCCGGGCAAATGGTTACCGGTGCCCCCGCAGTTATCGTCGGCAATGGATTCACAGTAATTCTTACCGTATCAGTATTAGTGCATCCATTAGCATTTTTGCCTGTCACAGTATATAGAGTAGTCGCTGCGGGTATAGCAATCGGGCTGGTACACGAAGTACACGAGAGGCCCGTTCCGGGTGACCAAACGTAGCTAACACCGCCAGACCCCGTTAAAGTAGATGCAGTACCCGGACAAACAGTTGCTGCGCCACTCGCAAGTATCGTGGGCATGGGTAAAATATTAACCGTGTATGACCTGGTCTGTGAACCATTGATCGGGCAGTTATTATCCGTGAATGTCACATAAAAAACATAGGTCCCCGGCGCAACCCCTGCAGTTGTCCAGCTAAATGTGCAATTAGGATGGTTAGTGCCGTTGTTTACCGTAGCAAAAGTAGCGCCGGCAGGCAACCCCGTCGCCGATACCGTAATATTATTGGCCGGGTCAGGTTCAGTGGGGTTCATGAATATCGAAAAAGGCCCCGTGCCGGCACAAATTCTAAAATCGGTACTGTCAACGAGCGTACCAGCACTCGCAGAGGACAAAATTCCTCCTGGAGGTGGGTTCGTACAAGTTTGTACCAGGAAGGTCATTTCTCTCTGGCAGGTCCCCACTAATACACCGGCATGGTATTCTTCAATATTATATACAACCAAAGCCCTTTGGAGAATATTTGGATAGAATAAGATCTGGCCCGTTGCTGCATTCAGGGAAAAGCTGCCGGCTCGCACACCTAATGGGTTTGCTCCTGTATAAGGCGGATTATAACTGACTGCGGCACCAAGCAGGCAATCCGTTCCGTCTCCATTAATGCCCGGGACTAATGAAAAAGAAAGGCTATCTCCGGCAGCATCTACCGCCCCGGGATTGTAACCATCGCTGTTATTCAGGCAAAAAAATGGAGTAGGAACAACAGTCAAAATCGGACTCGAACTGTTATATACCGAGTTATTGAGTGTATCAATAAGTTCCGTTGTGGTCCCCGGAAGTATGTTTGTAATTGCGGCGGCCCTTCCGGTAATAGCCCCGGCAGTGCCCATATCGCCTGTAAAAACAAAACGCCATGCTGTTGACGTGCTGGGCAATGTGTAAGTACCGGTATAAACGAATTTCTTTATCCCAGGAATGGCTGACGCGGGGTCTGTACATTGGGTTGCCACTCCCGGGCACACCGGGGTTATTTCTACTCCGGCAGTAGGCGCCGTAATAGCAAGCGTAATGCTTGTGACGTATGTGTTCCCGTTATAGATACAAACAATAGGAGTCGAAACCGGTAAACTTGCAAACGCTGTCGCACTTGACGGCCCGCAGTCCCCAAAGGCAACTACTGTAATTTGATAGGTGTTGCCGCTCACATAGGTATAGTACATGTCCATCCCAACTATATGCGACGCGTATGTACTTACACTGCCGGTTAAGAGCACCAACGAAAGAAGAAAACTACTAAGGCAATAGGATAAATATTTTTTCATAGAAAAAAATCATTACGCAATTTACTCAATATCGTTAATAATTACAAAGAACATCTTTGTAATTCCTCTTCAAGGAAAAATAGCTCATATTTTATTGCTTTGTGTTAATAAGACTAATGAAAACCACCCCATTTCATTCAGTTTCCATCTACTATTAAAAATAAAATACTAAGTTAATGATTTGTTTACAATTAGCCAAAATCTGGGGTAAATATTACTTATCTTGTGGTGTATAATTTACATGTCTTCGGGCCACATTCACGAAATACTATGAGTAAAGAAAAAATTATCCGGCAATACTTAACAGTTTCACCACTTGCCCATTTAACCAAAATTCAAATATGCCGCAATTAAAAACTAATTTCGCAGCGTTTTAATAGCATAACATGGGATTATTTGATAAAATCTTCAAACGTAATAAAGAGGAACAGGAGCAAAAGGAAGCATTGAATGAAGGGTTGAAGAAAACGAAGGAAGGTTTTTTTTCAAAACTGACAAAAGCTATCGCCGGCAAAGATAAAGTTGATGAAGAAGTGCTCGATAATGTGGAAGACGCCCTGATAAGTGCAGACGTGGGAGTTGACACGACCGTAACAATAATAGACCGCATTGAAAAAAGAGTAGCAAGAGATAAATATCTCGGAACATCAGAGCTCAACCGGATACTCCAGGAAGAGATCATGAACATCCTCACTGAAGCCCCTTCTAACGAGTTTGCTACTTTCGACGTGCCGAAAAACAAAAAGCCTTATGTTATACTTGTAGTTGGGGTAAACGGAGTAGGAAAAACGACAACAATCGGAAAGCTCGCTTATAATTTTAAAAAGAATGGTAAGAATGTGCTGCTTGGAGCTGCAGATACTTTTCGGGCTGCGGCTGTTGACCAGCTTACTATCTGGAGTGAAAGGGTTGGCGTGCCCATTGTAAAAAAAGAAATGGGAAGCGATCCAAGCTCCGTTGCCTTTGACACGGTGCAGAGTGGAATAGCCCGGGAATCTGATGTAATTATTATTGATACCGCCGGGCGCCTGCATAATAAAGCTTACCTGATGGATGAGCTTGGTAAGATACATAGGGTGATCAAAAAGAAAATGCCCGATGCACCTCATGAAGTATTATTAGTACTGGATGGCAGCACAGGACAAAATGCTATCGAGCAGGCAAAGCATTTTACAGCGGCAACAGACGTAACGGCCATTGCCATTACAAAGCTTGACGGCACTGCCAAAGGCGGGGTGGTCCTTGCCATCGCAAACCGGTTCAGGATACCGGTAAAATACATCGGCGTCGGCGAAAAGATGGAAGACCTCCAGGTTTTTAATAAAGAGGAGTTTGTGGATAGTCTTTTCAATCTTGAAAAATAACAGGCATGGCCGGCACTAAAGAACAAGCCCTAAAAAACCTTCGGCAAATACCCGGCGTTGGTATATCTATAGCTAATGATTTGTGGGATATCGGGATCAAAAACGTTGATGAATTAAAAGGAAAAAATCCCGAGACCCTTTATGATACCTCGAATAAACTTGTTGGCGTAGTGCAAGACCCTTGCTTGCTATATGTTTTTCGTTGCGCCTTATATTATGCGGAGACTCCTGTAAAAGAAAGAGATCCACTTAAGCTCCGGTGGTGGTATTGGAAAAATAATTACTAATAAAAAAGTTTATGAAAACTTCCCCTGTTATTTTTCTATTAGTAATTGCAGTTGTTGCCGCCACTTTGCTGCACGCCGCTAAAATAAAAGGTGAAACGGACGATATAGACAGGACGGCATCTGGTCTCAGGGGCATCGAAAAAGTATTGCCGACAAACGCGCATATAACGATACAAATGTTAGGAGTGCCGGATTACACCTGGCTTTATTGCCGCTACCTGTTAGTTCCCCGCTACTGTGATTATTATCGGCCTGGCCAAACTGAAAAAATTGACACACTAATCGCGATCACCAATGTCAATGCGACCGACAGCCTTGTGCGCACGATTACAAGCAATAGAAAATTGATCTGGGAGGGTAGCGATCCGCAGGCCAAATATTATTTAACTTGTAACAGCCGATAAATGCAAAACGCAAGCCGTTTCATTGTAGTCGCCGGCATTTCCTCAGGATGCCTCAGCATGTTGTATTTTTTATCATTGGTTTTGCATGCCCCTTTTTTTATCGCTGTGTTTATCATTTTTGTTGCTGTTTTTCTGTTCTCCCGGTGGGTAACCAAGGGTAATGAAAATTTTAAACCAATCAAAACAGAACTCACTGCCTGGGCTTATATATTGCTGGTTTCAGGTGTCATCCTGATGGTTCAGAGTTCTTATTCGCCCGCGCCGAAACACGGAGACTGGGATGCCTGGGCTTTCTGGAATTTACACGCCAAATATCTCGCTGACCCGCTCAACTGGCAAAAACTTTTCAGGAACAACCTTGGCGACCATCCTGACTATCCGTTACTGGTACCGGGTACCAATGCATTTTTCATCAGGTTGCTGGGCGGAAATGCGGATACGATTGTGCCCTTTATTTTTAGCTTCTCCATTATGCTTTTTATTCCGGTACTGGTATATCTTGAAACCGCACGGGAAAATATTGTCATTGCCGCAATAGTATTGTTACTCTTTATACAAGACACCCACTACCTTTCTATTGGATTAGCTCAATATGCTGATTTGCCCCTGGCGTTCTTTTTTCTATGTGCGCTCGTTTGCATGAACCACATAGACGAAAATAAAACAAATGTAGTGCTCATTGCCGCCAGCCTTGGCTGTTCCATGTGGGCTAAAAACGAAGGCATCATTCTCTCCGCAATTTTTATTCTCTTTAATATGCGAACCTTATTTTCCCGAAGAAATGCCCGGTATTTCATTCTCGGATTAAGCTTCCCCCTAATGGTTTTGTTCGTTTTTAAGATTTTCTACGCGCCACAGAATGATATACTCAGTGGCCAAAATAGCGATACTTTTAATCAGTTGTTTATGGCCAGCCGCTATGAAACGATCTACAACTATTTTTCCGCCCAGCTTGATGGAAAGTTTTACTACGTTAAAATTGCTTTTTTCAGTTACGCTACCCTTTGCATAATCGAAAAAAAATGGCCCGGCAAACAAATGCTGATGCTAATAGCCTGTATGGTAGCTTATATGATGGTTTATATACTTTCCGTGCAAGCCCTGGAATGGCACCTCGCGACTTCCATCGATCGGCTCATGCTGCAACTGATGCCCGCTATGATGTATATTATTTCGCTAAAATTTTCGGAAGTTCAATTTTCTCTTCCTAAAAAAACTTTGACCAAATGAGTTCCTAAACCTTAGGCTATCCCTGGGATTATCCGGGATTAGCTAGACATAAAGACATATTTAATTACACAAGAATCTAATGGAGAATAAAGAAATAGACATAAGGCGTTTACTACCCGGTGACTTAAAAAATTTCATCGGCCTTATCGGCTTATTCCAGGAAGTTTTCGAAACGAAAGAAACCGTAACAGTTGATGAACCATACCTTACCCATCTGCTTCAAAACCCTGGTTTTATTGCCTTTGCTATTTTTCACAATGATGAAATTATTGGTGGGGCTACCGCCTATACGCTGCCCATGTATGCTTCAAAGTCAACCGAACTTTTTATTTACGACGTAGCCATTCATCAGGCTTACCAAAGACGTGGCTTCGGAGCAATGCTTATTTCAGCCCTTAAAAAATTCTGTGCGCAAAATAGCATAGGAGAGATGTTTGTTCCTGCCCATGAAGAAGATGTTCATGCACTGGATTTTTACAGGTCAACAGGCGGCGTTGAGGAACAGGTGGTCCATTTCAATTACACAATTGAGTAGTATTTATTCTGTCATCGAATTAGGTGATGGCTTATCTGTTTCTTTGTCCAGCGGCAATATATAGAGAAAGGGCACTAATGCATAGATAACATAGGATATATACACGGAAACAAACGCCAGTAGTGCCGCTATCAAATAAAGCAAAGGGCCGCCCAATACGGAAAACCGCACATTTTTCATGGCAGTTTGCTTGTTGAAGTTTGGACTAAGATAATTTTTTACATTATAGTAATAGAACCAGGTAAGTAATGAAGTTGTTACCGAAAAGGTAAGCCCCCATAGCATAACAATAATCTGCGACCTGGGGTAGGCTCCCATCATGGATGTAGGAAAGGGAAGCAGGCAGATCAGGAACATCAGGAACGTATTGATCCAGGTCGTGCCATAATCACAACCTGTGCTCATCCGGAGTATATTGCTGTGATGCACCCATATCAGGGCGACAAAGAAAAAGCTCACCGCCCAGCTAAAAAAGACCGGCCTTACAGCCACAAGCGCGTCCCACACTTCCCTGGCATTTTCCGAATGAGTTATAGGTGGTACTTTAAGGTCCAGTACAAGCAGGGTCATTACAATAGCGAAAACCCCATCGCTAAATGCCTCCAGCCTTCTTTTCTCAAATTTCCATTGCCGGAACTTGTTTCCCATTTTCATCAGCATAAAAATAATAAATATTCTTTACCTGGTAGTAGAATCACCTTTTCGTGGCAAGGTTTTTATTGGTAGTATTTTTAAACCGCAAGTAGATGGAACAATCTAAGAAACTATGGTTTTCTGAAAATGGTAATATCAAATTAACCAGGAAGAAACTCACAAATGAAATTCGCAGGATATCCGCTTTAAAGGCTCCCTTAGCTGATAAAATGCAGGACATCAGGTTTTTGATAGAAAGTTATTTTAAAGCAGACAGCAATGAAGAATTTCTGAATGCGAATATGCCATAAAGCCCCGGACAAAATAACTTCTACGACATGGCTTGGCTTACCTGCCGGTGGGTGGGTTTTTTTATTTTAAGGCATAACCTCAGCCGTCAGATAACCCAATCGTCCAAAGAATCCCTCCGCACATTTTCCACCTGCCAACTCAACGAAGCTATACCTGGTGATGTGAAAAAACAATTTTATCCCCCTGAATGCAATGGGGCGCGCCAAACTCCTTATGATTCCTAAATAATACGTATTTTTGTTTTAAAATTACTTAAATGTCAAGGGCCGAAATCATAGAAAAAACACTCTCCGCACTTAATAAACTGCCAGAAACAAAAGGCGGGGAGGTAGCTGATTTTGCGGATTTTATGGTCAAAAAAACTGAAGAACAAAATTTGCAGTCGGGCATTCAGCATTTAATTGAAACCTCAGATGCATTTGCGTTCCTTAAAGACGAAGAAGACTTATACACTTTAGAAGACCTCAAAGAAAAATTTTGATGCAAAAGGGAGATGTAATTCTGATAGTTTTTCCCTTTTACTGATCTTTCCGGAAATAAATTAAGGCCTGCGGCTCGGTTATGCAAGTGCAGCTATCTTGAATGAAGCCGATGCGCGGTTAAAAAAATATCTTCAGCTGCAATAGTTCCATATCGCCCGTCACTACTGTTCCCAATTCCTAATTCCTAATCCCCATTCCCTAATTCCTTATCCTCATTCCCAAATTACC